>Ga0334882_1000238_pt1 | contig 96918 bp, 87 predicted proteins | sample GraSluR1_MG_5_FD_207226 | JGI IMG/M metagenome (GOLD analysis project Ga0334882, IMG submission 207226) | Sludge microbial communities from methane-producing bioreactor in Wageningen University, Netherlands - Granular Sludge_15_04-R1 | ecosystem: Engineered > Bioreactor > Anaerobic >... | reverse complement strand
AGGCGCAGCCTGTCTTGGTCGGGTCTGTCGGCTTGGTGATCGTTGTATTGTAATTCGCAGATATCGAACTGACAGCGCTTCCGCCGTTGCTGTTGAAGGTGACTGTATAGGAGTCGATAGTCCATTTGGCATAGAGCGTTATATCGTCTGTTGTGACTTTGTCTATTGAAAAATCCCAAATATTTACTAAAGCTTCTTCTTTGTACCAACCTGCAAATGCGCAGCCTGTCTTGGTCGGGTCTGTCGGCTTGGTGATCGTTGTATTGTAATTCGCAGATATCGAACTGACAGCGCTTCCGCCGTTGCTGTTGAAGGTGACTGTATAGGAGTCGATAGTCCATTTGGCATAGAGCGTGGTGTTAGCAGTGACTTTGTCTGTTGAGAAGTTCCAGGCAGTAGTCAATGCTGCATCTTTATACCAACCTGTAAAGCTGTACCCTGTTCTAACAGGAGGTGTAGGAGCAGTAATTTTCGAATTATAATTTGCTGATATTGGAGATACTGCGGTACCACCAGTATCAGTATTGAATGCAATAGTGTATGTGTTTAACTGCCATTTTGCATAGAGAGTCATATCATGTCTTATAGTATCAGTATCAAAATCCCAAATATTAATAAACTCTGGTTCTGTATACCAGCCTGCAAGAGAATACCCTATTCTATCACCAACATTAGGATCATTAATAGTACTACCAAAAGATATGGTAATGCTATCAATGTTTTCTTCGCTATTGCTGTCGAATGTTACAATATTATTATTCCAAGCTGCATAAAGCGTTGGGTTTATTGTTACAATATCGGTTGCGAAATTCCAGATGTTTTTACACTCAGGCTCTTTGTACCAACCTATAAATGTATTATCTTCGCGTGTTGGATCGGATGGTTTGGATACACATGAATTAGTCGGTATAATTTTACTGTCTATAATGGTACCGCCTTGGCTATCAAAATTAACTGTTGCTCTAGAAAAGTTGGCAATTAAAGTACCTGAAGTAATATCGCTAAATGCGACGTGTTCTTCTGTACTTATCGTAGTTCCGTTTATTGTCCAACCCATAAAAGATGTATTGGAATGAATCTCTTCAAAAACTACTCCATATGAGAAAATTGTTAGATACCCATTTCCATATGCGAATATATTTTTAATACGTCCATCAATGTTCAAACGCATGCTTGTTATTTTATTATTTGAAGTGCGTAAAAAGTATAAATCCGAACTTCTGCTTAAATCAAGTGAAGTTAATTGATTATTTTCACAATTTAAAAATTCTAAATTTGTATTTTCATTGAAAATCAAAACATTTAACTCGTTATCTGGACAATTTAAATATGTCAGCATCGGATTATTTGTTAAATCTAATTTATTTAATTGATTAAATTCACAAACTAATGATTTCAACTCAATATTTTTATTTAAATTCAAAGTACTTAATTGATTATTGCTACAAGATAAATTTGTTAGTTTCGCATTATTAGTTATATCCAATGTATTTAATTGATTATCAGCACAATATAAAAATATTAATTCTGGATTATTACTTATATCAACTGTTTTTATTGGATTACTCGAACAACTTAATTCAGTTAATTTAATATTATTATTTACATTCAAAAAACTTAATTGATTATCAGCACAAAGCAAATCTCCTAATAGAGGGTTGTTGCTTGAATCTATAGCAAGTAATTGATTAGAGCTGCAGTCTAAATGAGTCAATGCAGGCAAGTCTGTAATATCTAAAGTTTCTAATTGATTAGACCTACATGATACATAAGATAGTAAATGGTCACCATCTAAAATAAGCGTATCTATTTGATTGGCATCACAATATAATTGTCTTAAGGATGTACAATTGCTTAAATCAATATCCCCTGCCAATTTAGCCGAATCTCCATCTCTATACCAATTAATCGTGCGTATATGCTGTAACCCATCTATCGAAATCCAAGATAAGTTATTACGCCAAGTAGTTGGATTGTTTGCATCGTATGAAGCATTAAGAATTTGACCGTTTAATTTACCTTCTACAGCAGACGGCGAATTTAAGAATTGCTGCAATTTAAAATAGTCATTTTCGAAATACCCATCTTTTAGCCAACGCGCATAAAATATTGTGTCCGAATTGACAGTAACAGGCTGGCCATCCCATTTTGTCATAAAGTTCTGTTCCATATACCAACCTTTAAACGCGTAGCCGCTCCATGCAGTGGGGTCATCAGGGCCGTTAACCGAGGTGCCTGCTTCAACATAAGCAATTTCTTCGACACCCGTTTTTGTGAAATAAGTAACTTTTAAAAGCGCTTCCCATTTTGCGTAGAGCGTTGTCTCACCTGCAATTGTATCCACATCGAAATCCCAGGCAGTTGACAGCTCTTCATCTTTGTACCAGCCGTCAAATTTATATCCTGTTTGTGTAGGCTCCGCAGGAGCGCTGATTTTAGAATCATAATCTGCGGTAATGGCTTCTACTTCCGTGCCGCCGTTTGAATCAAAAGTGACCGTATATGGGAGGGGAATCCATTCAGCATAAAGAATGGTATCTGCTGTAATTGTATCTGAAGCGAAAACCCATGGTGTATTTAATCCTTCATCTATATACCAACCGTTAAAAGTGTAGCCTGTCTTGGCAGGCGCGCTCGGGGCTGTGATTGCAGTGCCGTATTCTGCGGTAATGTCATCAATTGCGCTTCCGCCGTTTGTATCGAATGAAACAGTTAAAGATGAAAAAGTAGCTTTTAAATCACCGCTTAAAGCAGATGTGAATGTATAGGTTGAAGAAGTTGATACCACTTCATCGTTTATTCTCCAGTTAACAAATGTTACATCTGTGTCTGGAGTTGCATCAATTGAAATTTCTATGGGATCTGTTATGCCTCCGTCGGTTGAAATATAGCCTTTGCCTGTAGAGTAAATATTTGTAACCTTATCAAAAAAATATCCTTTTAAACTTAATATTTTATTATTTCTACACCTTATATCAATTAATGAAGTACAGGTACTAGTGTCCAGAGAAGTAAATTGATTCTCTTCGCAAACAAGCGTTTCTAAAAGTATATCTCCGCTTATGTCTAGAGATGTTAAATCATTACTTGAACACCATAATGATGTTAATAATAAATGATTGCTTAAATCTAGTGATGTAAGCTGATTATTATAGCATTGTAGACTATCGAGTTGAGTATTATTCCTTAAATCGAGGGAAGTGATTTTATTATCGTGACAATCAATATAACTAAGAATTGAATTATTTGTTAAATCTAAGCTTGTAAGATCATTACCCCAGCATATCAATTCATTAAGTACAACATTATTATCAATATTTAAAGTGTCTATTTGAGTGTTAGGGCAATAAAAATATTTTAATAATGTATTTGAACCTACCTCTATTACAGAAATTGGGTTGTTCCCGCAATCAAAATACTCAAGTGCAGTATTTGTGCTCACATCAATTGTAGAAATATTATTAGCAACACATATAAATGTTTTTAACATGCTATCATTGGTTACATCAATAGAATCAATATTAAAATGTTGTTGACAATCAATATAGGTTAAAGCAGTAAAATTACTTAAATCCAAATTGCCGTCAAGCATTTTTGTCGAATCTTCACAAGGCCAGTCAATTTTTACAACTTTTTCATCAATCCATTCAACTCCAGTCCACGTAGCCGGATCATTTTCATCATATGATTCGTTTATACACTGCCCGTTCGTCTTTCCTGCCACCGCAGAAGGCAGGTTCAAAAATGTCTGCAGCTTTGTAAAATCATTGTCATTATAGGTTGTGTCATTGTAGTCATAGGCAACCGCCGTACCGGGCAGCATCAATAGAATAAAAAGAAAAATAAGTGTAAAAATCAAATGTTTTTTTCTCATAATATCTCCCTGGAAAATAAATTTATAAAACACCAAAAATTATCTATATAAAATAGGATTTATATTCATTTTTTATATTTATATTTGGAATATAAAATTATCACAAACTAATAATGTATATTACGTACAAGCATACATTTATACTATACCATAAAAAAATAATATTACAATAGTTAATTGTCACAATAAACAACAAAATGCTATGAATTGTGACTTTTGAACAAAAATATTTTTAGTAATTTGAATAAAGATAAAAATAGAAAAAGCCTGCATGTTACGCAGACTTTATTTTGTTAAGATTTTTATATTTTGAATATATTCACAGTTAATCAATTCGGTTCCTTTTTTTGTTTCTACCTCAAGCCAATTTTCGGTAAGGCCGGTTATTTTGCCCTCTACATTGATGCCGTAGGAACCGGTCGAAAGCCTTACTTTGCTGCCGATATATTTTTTAATGATTTCGTTTGTCATTTTTCTTCCTTTCTTTTTGGTATATCTCAGAAAATGCGCTTTTTGAGCAGTGTATTGCATCGGTATGATGATTACAAATAAAATAAAGATCGGCAGATAGATGGCTATCCATGTGGCACTGTTCAATGAATCACCTTCTTTGAATAGAGTAATATAAAATTATTTTTTTGCCGTAGTATTTTTAACATATTTTTTTAATTTGCTAAAAGTCTCATTGCTGATGGCGTGCTCCATTTTACAGGCATCTTTCTCGGCTGTTTTTTCACTGACATCTAATACCTCGATTAAAAAGGTTTTTAATGTATCATGACGCTCTCGAATAGAGGAGGCAGCTTTTCTGCCGTCATCGGTGAGCTCTATGTGCGAATATTTTTGCTGTGTAATATAGCCGAGATCTTTTAAAATGCCGATTGCCTTGTTCACACTCGCACGTGAAACACCCATCAACTGTGCGATATCGATGGAACGGATTATATTTTCTTTATTTGAAAGCTCCAGTATTGCTTCGAGATAATCTTGGCTTGAGGGGCTTAACAACGTCATTTTTATCACCCAGATAAAGTATAACATAATTGCTTGACAAAACAAGACTAGGCGACTAAAATGTTAGACACAGTTAATTTATAATAATAAAATTTTTTAAACAATTTGTTAACTTAATCTAACAATTTTTGAGGAAATAATGAGCACTTTAGATAAAATAAAAGTAGGCAAAAGCTGTAAAATATATAGAGTCGGCGGGCAAGGAGCCCTCAGGCGCAGACTGCTCGATATGGGGCTGACACCAAAAACGAAAGTGATGGTGCGCAAAGTGGCACCGATGGGGGATCCTATCGAGCTTCATTTACGCGGTTATGAGCTGACGCTGAGAAAAGAGGATGCAAAAAATATTGAAGTCATTGAGGAAGCGGAGGCGGCAATATGATTTTTGCTTTAGCCGGAAACCAAAATTCGGGGAAGACAACTCTGTTTAACCAGCTCACCGGGAGCAATCAGCATGTGGGCAATTTCCCGGGCGTGACGGTAGAAAAAAAAGAAGGCATAATTAGAAAAAATAAAGATGCCGTGGTTGTGGATTTACCCGGCATTTATTCTCTGTCCCCTTATACTTCGGAAGAGATCGTTACAAGAGATTTTTTGATCAAAGAAAACCCGGATGCGATCATTAATATCGTTGATGCGACAAATCTAGAAAGGAATTTATATTTGTCTCTTCAGCTAATGGAGTTAAATATTCCCATGATCATTGCGCTGAATATGATGGATTCCATCGTATCCAGCGGCAGCTATATCAATGTCGATGTGCTGAGCGAAGAACTGGGCGTTTTAGTCATGCCCATTTCGGCGAGTAAAAATCAGGGAATAGATCTTTTGATAAAAAAAGCGATCGAGATTGCGCAAAATAAAATACGACCCAAAAAGATGGATTTTTGTGAAGGATATGTACATAGAGCCATCCATTCCGTGGCACATCTGATAGAAGATCACGCGCAAAATTTGGGTATATCCATGCGTTTTGCGGCGACGAGACTTGTGGAAGGGGACAGCCAGATAGAAGAAGCACTGAAGTTATCAAATAACGAAAAAGACATTTTAAATCATATCGTCACCGAGATGGAGCAGGAGCTTGGCACCGACCGTGAAGCCGCGCTAGCCGACATGCGCTATGAGTTTATAGAAAATGTCTGTAAAAAAGCTGTCTTTAAAAACACGGAGAGCAAAGAACATATAAGAAGTATAAAAATAGACAATATGCTCACGCATAAATATCTTGCACTGCCGATATTTTTGCTTATCATATCACTCATCTTTTGGCTCACGTTTGGCGTGATCGGTGCGGGGCTCAGTGATCTGCTCGCAATCGGCATAGACAAGGTCACGCTTGCAGCCGATGCGGCACTGCTTAGATTCGGCATAAGCCCTACTATTCACTCATTGATCATCGACGGTGTTTTCGCGGGAGTGGGGAGTGTGCTTGGATTTTTGCCGCTCATCGTTGTGCTCTTTTTCTTTTTATCTCTATTGGAAGACAGTGGATATATGGCACGCGTGGCTTTTGTAATGGACAGACTGCTGCGAAAAATAGGGCTTTCCGGAAGATCGTTTGTGCCGATGCTGATTGGATTTGGGTGCTCGGTGCCCGCAATACTTGCAACGAGGACCCTGCCGAGCGAGCGGGACAGGAAAATGACGATTACGTTGACACCTTTTATGTCGTGCTCGGCAAAACTGCCTATTTACGCGGTGTTTGCGGCAGCCTTTTTCGCAAAAAATCAAGCCCTTGTGATGATAAGCCTTTATATACTCGGAATGATTGTTGCCGTTCTTTCAGGCCTGCTGCTTAAAAATACAGTGTTTAAAGGAAACTCTGTCCCGTTCATTATGGAGCTTCCGGCATACAGGCTGCCGTCTGCGAAAACAATAAGCCTTCACGTATGGGAAAAAGCGAAAGATTTTATTGTACGCGCGTTTACAGTTATTTTTATCGCATCACTTGTGATATGGCTATTGCAAAGCTTTGATTATAAATTTAATATGGTAGCCGACAGCTCGCAAAGCATGCTCGCGGCGATCGGAACATTTATCGCGCCGATTTTCAAGCCTTTGGGATTTGGAACTTGGCAGAGTTCCACTGCGCTTTTAACAGGGCTTACCGCAAAAGAAGCGGTTATCAGCACTTTTCAGGTGCTGCTCGGCGGAAATATGTCGCTTACGCAGTTATTTACACCGCTTACCGCGTATTCGTTTCTTTGTTTTACGCTCCTGTATATGCCATGTGTGGCATCTCTTGCAGTAACCAAAAAAGAAATGGGGAGCATCAAAAGCGCACTGCTGGCAGTGGGCTATCAAACGGGTATTGCCTGGATTGTTGCATTTTTCGTTTATAATGTGGGCAGATTAATCATCGGAGGATAAAAAAATGAAGTTTGCCGATATAATCATGATCGCGATCATTGCAGCGTGTGTTGTAGGAGCTATTATTGTTATAAGGAAAAAGAAAGGCTGCTGTTCGGATTGCAGTGCGTGTGACCGGGCGGATCAGTGCAAAATAAAAGATGGCAAATAAAAAACGGAGACATCGTCTCCGTTTTGTTATAGTATCAATTATTATTTGTGCAATAAGGGAGAGATATACTTATACAAAATAAATGTAATAATTGACACGATAACGCCTTTAAGCAAGTTAAACGGCACAATAATGCTCATGATGTATGTACCGGCGCCGCTGTCGAGAAGAGTCGGCGAATAAAGCGGGATAAATACAAAATAGTTAAACAATGCGGCAACAATAGCCAGACACACAGTGCCTGTGAGCATACCGATCAAAGCTGATTTACGCGTCTTGTTTTTTCTGTATATCAATGTGGCGGGTAAAATCAAAGCGGTGCCCACAATGAAATTTGCAAGTTCGCCGACGGGAGAGCCTTCGTTGGCTTTCAGAAGCAAATGAAGGATATTTTTTAATAGTTCGATAAGCATGCCGGCCACAGGGCCGAGTGCAAATCCGCCTACCAGTGCGGCTACATCCGAGAAGTCAAATTTTAGAAACGGAGCTCCTGGAAGGAGTGGGAATTCCAGTATGAAGTACAAAACAAATGCAATAGCACTCAAAGCTGAAATTTTAACGATTTTTTTTGTGTTTGTTTTCATGATTTCCTCCTAAAATTTCGGGTATAAAAAAGAATAGGAAGAAGTATTAATTGTGCAAAAACAAAAACCCCGTAACAAACAGGGCTTAAAAGCATATTTTTACTTCTCTCATCCGGACTGTAACCGTCGGTACTGGAATTTCACCAATTCAGCATTTCGCTCGCGGACTATAACCGCCGGTAGGGAATTGCACCCTGCCCCGAAGATATTTAATTCTAATATATTGTATACATCTAATGGTTTTCTGTCAAGGTTTTTGCTTGCTTAAATAAAAATATTTTGGTTGCTTGTTGGTTGGTAATGCACAAATACGTAAGGCATTATACAAGAGATATATCGCCCCATGCACCCAAAACATCATCTTTGATCAGCAGCACGCCAGTAAGTCCCGGGATAGATTGCGACAAGTCTATTGTCTTGTCAACATCTCCTTTTGTTTGGATTTCATTGCAAAGCCTTGTTGCCGCGGCATCTGCGAGAGCGGCATTTTTAGACAAAACAACGGCAGCGTCTGCTTTACCGTAGCTGAATGAATGCCCAAACATTCCTGACGATGTGCAAATGCCCGTTGGCATATCGTCAGCGGAGATTTTTATTTTCAGATTCGAAAAATGATCATCGTGTGCATAAAGGCCAATCGTGAGTTTCTCTTTTACATAGGCAAAGATATCGCCTCCGTTTTCGATGATGATCTCATCTGTATGCGCAAGAAGCTGTTTTGCCACGGCTTCGCTTACGGCGCCTGCGACCGCGGCCATCGGGCCTACAGTGCATAACATTGCGGCATTCGCCATCTCTCTTATAATATCGGGTGCCGTCTCGTATGCTTTTACAGGTATGTGAGAGGTTAAGAACTGGTTATGCTGTGCAATATAGCTTTCGAGCTGCAAACGCAGACCGGCTACAATGTCCTCCGCCAAAAAGGAAAGATCACTTTTGGCCAAAATATACAAATCTGTTTGCTTATTGCATATACGAAAACCGATGAATCCATTTCGATGCATTTGGCTGCGGTAAAATCTTTTTTCGTAATGCATAGGTTAAAAAATAGACTGAATCGCGCGCAGAGGACAGGCTTTTATACACAACATGCATTCTCTGCACAGCTTATGATCAAAATGAATTTTATAGTCATTTCCGCAATGAATGGCGCCGGCTTCGCATGCGGCGATACATGCGCCGCAGTGAATGCATTTATCCATATCAATACTGATAGCCGCATCGATCTGAGTGACTTTTATTTTCAGCGCTTTCATATATTTGATGCCATCTGCAATGTTTATTTCCGTGCCTTCTATTTCGATTAACAGAAGGCCCTGCATATCAATATCAATATGGGCTTTTAAGATATTTGGAATCAGGTCATATTTTTTTACTAAGTTATACGTTACCGGTTCGGTTGCAAGCTGCTCTGGGAATTCAATCAATAATCTGATTTTCACTCGATTAACCTCTTATATGGATTTTAGTGAATTGAGCTTATTATGTGCGGGAAAAGACTCCAGTTTTTCGGTTAAGTAGAATTGCTTTGAAATGATTTGTTCTTTCAATAAATGCGCTATTTCCAAGGCTTTATTGTAGCCCGTGATAGGGCTTGTACGTACTTTTTTTCCGTTGATCATGATTTGACCGCTTTTAAGTTCTTCATATGTGACTGTTTTGAGCACGGGTCTTGGAGCTTCGCTCACACTGTAGTCAATAATATTCATTTTAATATCACTGTCTTTGATGCTGACCATATTGAGCATGTCTTCATCAATAATCGGGATCGGTATGCCGATTCCGACAAAAATAGAAACGCCGTAGCGCTCGAATACGGCAGGGGATATAAAGTTTGTAGACATTTTTTTCATGTCTCCCACAACTGCAAGCGTGCCGCCCGGGCTAAGGATGCGGCCCATTTCGTCACGAGGAGCAGCCGAGTTGAACTGTGTGCCCATCCAAGCCACGTAACCTTGTGTGCCCGCGAGGAATATGCGTGTGCCTATCCCGATTGTGCGGTAGGCAGGATCATTGAGCAGCGGACTAAGCTGACCTGATGTGCAATAGGTGACATTTGATAAATGCGGCTGCAAGATGCCCATATATGTAAATAATCGTTTGGATGATGTGTTGGCGGCCGCATTATAACCTTGATATGCATTTCTTGGATTATACAAATAAGCTTCATTGATGGTTGAAAGAGATATTTTCGCCGTGATTTCTTTTCGGGGATAACAATCCGTGCCTTTTCCGAAGGCTCTAAGTGTGATGTCTTTACCGTCGATAAGATCACATATCACATGTGCGCCGCCATATTCGTCACCCAGTGTCGTGCTTGCCTGTGTTGCGCCTATATAAGTATCTACGGCGGCAAGACCAGCATAGCTTTCCACATCATTTAAATACATTTTTTCTATCCGAATCGGAGGTGTAGCATGTCCAACGTTTAAAAATGCGCCCGAAGAGCACATAGGCCCGAACGTGGCGGTCGTGACCACATCCACAACTTCTGCCGCTTTTTTTGCGCCCAAATTTTCTTTTAAATCTATTATTTCATCAGCTGTGACAACGACTGCTTTGCCGGATGCGATTTTTTCATTGATTTCTTTTATCGTCTTTGACATCTTTCACCTCAGAGCTAATTACGCATTTGCTTTTAAATATTCATTGATAAAAAGATCGATATCACCGTCCATAACCGCATTGATATTGCCTATTTCCGCATTGGTTCGGTGATCTTTGACCATGGTATAAGGCTGGAATACATAGGAACGGATTTGGCTGCCCCATGCAATCTGCGCATAATCGCCCTTTAAATCATCGATTTTTTCTTTGTGTTCGCTTTCCATGATTTCTATGAGCTTACCTTTTAACAATTTTAAAGCTGTTTCTCTGTTTTGGCGCTGGCTTCTCTCGTTCTGGCATTGTACAACCACGCCCGTAGGGATATGCGTGATGCGCACCGCGGAATCTGTTTTATTAACGTGCTGTCCGCCGGCTCCACTGGAACGGTAAGTATCCACACGCAAATCTTCGTCTCTGATTTCAACGTCGATGTCGTCATCGATTTCCGGCATCACATCCAAAGATGCAAAAGAAGTATGCCTTCTGCCCGAAGAATCAAAAGGAGATATTCTCACAAGTCTGTGCACGCCCTTTTCGGATTTTAAATAACCGTATGCGTTGATGCCTTCCACAAAGACGGTTACGCTTTTGATACCTGCTACATCACCGGCAAGTTCATCAATGATTTTGGTTTTAAAATGATGTTTATCCGCCCAGCGCAAATACATTCTCAGCAGCATGGCAACCCAGTCCTGCGCTTCTGTGCCGCCCGCCCCGGAGTGAATAGAAAGAATGGCATTATTGGCATCATAATCCCCTGTAAGCAAAATACTCAGCCGAAAAGTCTCTACTTCTTTTTTTACACCATCGATTTCTTTTTTTATATCAAGGCTAGCCTGAGTGGAATAATCTTCTTTAAGCAGTTCAAGCAACACAGGCAAATCTTCGACTTTTTCATTTAATTTTGTAAAAGCAACGTATTGTTCTTTTAATATTTTTTGTTCCCTTAAAATTTTCTGAGCGGTCTTATTGTCATTCCAAAAACCGTCTTGCTGCATCTTTTTTTCCGTCTCTTCTATATTGTTTTTCAATGAAGACGGGTCAAAGTGCATCCCTCGCTTCCCTAAATAAAGTTTCAATTTCATCAATTAATTGTTCGTAATCTTGAATTTCAATCATTTATTATCACCTTCTTTTGTAAGTTAATTTTCTTGTATTATGCTCCGCAACATTTCTTGTATTTTTTGCCGCTGCCGCAAGGGCACGGATCGTTTCTGCCGACTTTATCTTTATTTGAGGCCTGCGGTTTTTTGCCGTTTTCTTTACCGGTTGCAATATCACTTCTCTCGTTGACGACCGGAGCCGCCGCAGACGCGCTCTTTTCCACTTTTTCAATGCGCGCATTTAAGATATAGCGCACGGTATCTTCTCTAATTGCAGCAGACATGTCTTCAAACATATCGAATCCTTCCTGCGTATAGGCATGGATCGGGTTGATGTTACCATATGCTTGAAGGCCAACGCCCTGGCGCAGCTGATCCATATTGTCAAGATGTTCCATCCATTGGATATCCACAACACGTAAAAGAATATCGCGTTCCAGTTTGCGCATGATTTCATCCCCTAAAAGCTTTGCTTGGTTTTCGTAGGCGGTAAAGGCCTTTTCCAGAAAGAAGTCTTCTATTTCCTGCGCGTTTTGGCTCAGCATGGAAGGGGTTATAGAATCTTTTGGCAAAAATAGTCTTTCAAACTGCGTGATCATGCCTTTTAGATCCCATTCTTCATAAAACTCGGATACGCTGGTATAAGCTTCGCATTGGGCTTTGATAACGGTGGCGAGCATCTCTTTGATCTCATCGCTGATATCTTCTTTTTCAAAGACGGCACGCCGCTGTGCGTAGATGACCTCGCGTTGTTTATTTAAAACATTGTCAAATTGCAGTACGGTTTTACGGATGCCGAAGTTACGCGTTTCAACACGTTTTTGTGCCGATTCGATTCCTTTGGTGATCAGCCTGTGCTCGATAGGCATATCATCGGGCAACTTATCTGCGATACCTGCAAAGCGCTCCCCCGCAAAAATTCGCATCAAATCATCTTCAAGAGAGATGAAAAACTGAGAGCTTCCCACATCACCTTGTCTGCCGGCACGGCCCCTGAGCTGATTATCGATACGTCTGCTTTCATGGCGCTCCGTACCCATGATATGAAGTCCGCCGAGTTCTTTGACGCCCTCGCCTAAAACGATATCTGTTCCACGGCCTGCCATATTTGTCGAGATAGTGACCGCGTCTACCTGGCCTGCGCAAGAGATGATTTCGGCTTCTTTTTCATGATGTTTCGCATTGAGCACATTGTGCTTGATGCCGCGCCTTGCGAGCAGACGGCTTAAGATTTCGGATTTCTCGATAGAAATCGTACCGACCAGTACAGGCTGACCCGTTTTATGGCGCTGTTCGATTTCATCTACAACCGAGTCGAATTTAATCTTTTCGGTCTTATAGATAACATCATTCAAATCATCGCGTATCATGGGTTTATTGGTCGGCACACAGACGACATTCATATTGTAGATGGATACAAATTCTTCCTCTTCGGTTTTGGCGGTGCCTGTCATGCCGGAAAGTTTGTTATAGAGCCTGAAATAGTTTTGAAAAGTAATGGTGGCCATTGTCACGCTTTCACGGGCGACCGTTACTTTTTCTTTCGCCTCAATGGCTTGATGCAATCCTTCCGAAAAACGTCTGCCGTACATGAGGCGGCCTGTAAATTCGTCGACAATGATGACTTCGTCGTCTTTGACAATGTAGTCTTTGTCTTTATGCTTGAGCACATGTGCTTTCAGTGCCTGATTGATGTGATGGAGGATTTCCATATTTGCCACATCCGATAAGTTCTCTATCTTAAAATATCTTTCGGCGCGCTCCGTGCCCGCTTCGGTAAGTGATACGGCATCTTCGTTTTCTTCCAGTGCATATTCCGCATCTTTTTTAAGCGTGCGCACAAATGCATCTGCAGTTTTATATAAATTCGTACTTTTTTTGCCGCTTCCCGAAATGATCAACGGGGTTCTCGCTTCATCAATTAAAATACTGTCGACTTCGTCGATAATGGCAAAGTTCAACTCTCTCATAACAATATCTTCATGCTTGATGACCATGTTATCTTTTAAATAATCAAAGCCAAGTTCGTTGTTGGTAGCAAAAGTGATGTCGGCATTGTACGCTTCTTTGCGCTGCTGTGTATCAAGACCGTGAACGATAAGCCCTACCGTAAGACCCAAAAAGCGATAAATTCTTCCCATCCATTCGCTGTCACGTGTTGCAAGGTAGTCGTTGACTGTGACGACATGAACGCCCTTGCCGCTCAGCGCATTTAAATATGCCGGCATCGTGGCAACGAGCGTTTTTCCTTCGCCTGTTTTCATTTCGGAGATATTGCCTTCGTGCAAAACGATGCCGCCGAGGAGCTGAACGGGAAACGGCTCAAGACCGATTGACCTTTTTGCCGCTTCGCGCACAACTGCGAACGCTTCCGTTAATATATCATCTTCCGTCTCGCCGCCGGCGAGACGCTGCTTAAATTCATCTGTCTTTGCTTTCAGCTCTTCATTGTTCAGAGCCGCTATTTCATCGTGCAGCTCTTCTATTAATGCAACCCTTTTAAAGTATTTATCTATCTGGCCTTTTTCCATGCCTTGCGTAATTTTTGAAAATAATCCCACTCTGTAACCTCCCTGTATTCCATAGGTTTAATTTCATATTATAACATAGTTATGTTAATTTATTGAAAAAAGTATGCAGAAAAAAAAGGCTCCGAGAGCCTTTCCTAAAAACATTTTATTTCTTGATCCATACATACATGATCTTGCCGTCGATTTCGAATTCGACACGCTCATATTCTTCTTTGTTATTTGCTTTAACAGGTCCGCTTTGGGGTTGGGCCTGGGCGGCCTGTTCGGAGTTTGCGTTTAAGGCATTATCCAGATTCGGCAGTACTTGCGTTTCGTTTATATTTGCATTTTTGGATACCGTAGTAGGCGCTGCGGATACCATTGCTTCTTCTTCCTGGCGTTTCAATTCCGCAAAAATCTCTTTTCTGATGAATTCAAGATTTTGTGTACTATCAAATGCAATAACGGCTTCTTCTTTTACTTCCTGCGCTTTTCGCTTGGAATCTATATCAGAGCTCTTTCTGAACTTATAATGCGGGTTCTCAACGATTCTGCCGTTTTGAATGATAAATGGATTGGTCGTATCAATATCATCATCATGCTCGTCTATCGAAATCTCTTGTCTTACATATTCGTTTTCGACAGGAGCGGCGATATGCTCTTCAAAGAGTTCGGTTTTAGGAGCCGGTTTGAAGATGGATGTATCTTCTTTTTGGAGCAAATCATCAAGCAGCCGGTCTTCCGTATATTCTCCATCGTCAGCAGTATCTTCAAGTTTGGTTTGTTCTTTTTTATGTTTATCAAATATGCTGATCATGTAACTCAGCATTTCATCAGCTTCTTCCGATGTTTCGTTTGCCTGAGCTACGGGCTCATCTTCTACCAATTCAGATACAATAGCCTGTATATCCTCATCGGCGGATAGATCCAATTCTTCTTCGCCGATCTCTTCAATAGGTTGTTGTGCGGTGCTTTCATCCTGAAGGTCTTCCAGTAATTTTGCAATATTTTCGTCTTCCTGCTCTTCGGCGGCATCGGTTGTTTCTTGCTCTTGCAATGTTTCATCCTGCGGTATTAAATTGGGATCGATTTCTTCTGCATCTTCAGCCTCGCCGCTGATATTATCCAATTTTTGAAGAAAGCTGTCGTATTCGTCGTCGTCATCGTTTTGTGCATCATTGTTCAAAAGCAAATCACTGCTTTCCAAAGAAAAATCAGCTTCCTCTTTGCCGTCTGCGGCATTGTCGTTGCCAAGCAGCATATCGTCTTCGGGCAAAGCCTCGGGCAGGGCAGAGATAGATTCTTCGCTGCCACCGAGGATCATGTCTTCGGCTAAGGGGCTTGTTGCCTGGCTATCTACAGCTTCGTTCTCAACAGAAGATATGTAATCATCAAGATCGCTTCCGGCTTCGCCTGCAGCCGAGACGATTTCATCTATATTGAATTCGCTTGTAAAATGCAGTTGATCGGTATATGCCAAGCGCTCCTGAGGGCTCGCCTTTTTTACTCTTGGGATAACCATCATTTTTTGTATGATGAAGAATACGCTGATGGCAATAATGATATCTCCCGCGCTGATGGGAAGACCCGTCACGCCAAGAGGAATACCTATTATTTTACATAGTCCCATGACATACGGATTGGTTGCAACGACTTGGTTTGTCGCACCGAAATAGGATAGGTAAAATTGTCCGCCGTCTGTGATTTTTGCCATATCAAGCGCAGACTGTAAAATTGGCATCTTCCCGCCGTTTAAGAACGTTGCCGTAAAGTTGAGGCCGATGCCTATGACGAGAATATACGACCAAATATTGTTCAAATTGAAAACAACCGTGATCATCACGAGGACATAGACGGAAAAATAAATCCAATATCCGTATTCCGTAACGAACGGGACATCCATAATCGTTCCCGCAATATATCCCGCATAAACCAGCAGTGCCAAAATGAGCAGATACCATAAGCTGAATTTAAAATATTTTATATTTGAAAATTTACCCCTTCTTATCAATGCTATAATAATTGACAGAATTATAAAACCCACGTACATAACAACCTCACAAAGTTATAATTTAAAATATTTAACATTTTTATGTTGTATCATAAAAAAATAAAGAGTTAAAGCTCGGGCTCTATTAACCCATAATCTCCGTCTTTTCTTTTATAGATTACATTTACATCTTCCGTTTCTCCGTTTAAAAAGACAAAAAAACTGTGACCGACAAGCTCCATTTGCAGACTTGCTTCTTTTGCGGACATAGGTTTTAATGCGAAATGCTTTACTTTTACAATTTGTCTTTCTTTTGCTTCTTCTATGTCGTCCGAACCGTTTTTGCTATCGTATCGGATGCTTTCAGTGCCTTTGATTTGAAGTTTTTCTTTATATTTTTTTAACTGCAGATCTATCTTATCAATGACCAAATCGATGGCATTGCTTCCGTCAATGCCTGTTTCTTCCGCTTTTATTAAATTTTTGTTAAAATAAATGACCAAGTCAAGAGTGGTGCCGCCTTTGACCATTTTAAATGTAGCGCTGGCTTTCGTATCAGGGTTTAAGAATTTGTCATATTTACTGAGCTTGCTTTCAAGAGCTTGCTTTAATTTCTCGCTTGAACGCATATTCTTAAAATAGATATTGACTAACATGTAAGTTACCCCCTTTATTAAACCTTTTTGATATTATAACACTTTAGCATACAGAATAACAATATTAAAGTTAATAAAAATTAAAAAAACACAAGAGCTTACTTTAACTGATTTCAGTATGTTTTAGAGGCTAAAACAGCAAAAAATATTTTGCCGGCCCCTTCTTTTTTCAGAATCTTTGCGCAAGTATTTACAGTGGATGCCGTGGTGAGAACATCGTCTACAATTAAGATATTTTTATTTTTTACAAGCATGGAATCGGTGATTAAAAAGCAGTCTTTTAAGTTCTCTTCCCGTTCATATTTGCTAAGCCCTATCTGATCTTTCGTTTCTTTTATTTTGATCAAAACATCATTCTTTATTTCAATGCCGCTTTGACTGACGAGGCCTTGCGCGATGAGCTGTGCCTGATTGTATCCTCTTTGCTTGAGACGGTTTTCGTGGAGCGGTACGGAAATGATCATATGCGTTTGGGTTAAAATATTGCTTTTTCTTTCTATATCAAGAGCGAGCAATGCGCCGAGCCTGTAGGCTAAAACAGTGTTGTTATTATATTTTATGCTCTGAATCATCGGCGCAGTATAGTCGTTATATTCAAACATGCTGATACCCGCATCGTAAGTATGCTTATTTTCATAACATATACTGCAGATTTGCCCACCTTTTACGGCTCTGCCGCATACCATGCAAAATTTTAAAGGCTTAAAGACATGAGGCGCGCATTTATGACATATGATTGTCTTTGTATCAAGCAGAACGCGCCCGCAGCTGGGACAGTAAGGATCGGCCGGATAAAAAGCATCCGCAAATTGCTGTGTGAATTCAGAAATGAAGTGTTTCATTTTGGATACGCTCACAAAGGGCTGTTTTTCTGTCTATCGATGTGTTGTTGGCCACCATCATTTCAACAATGCGGCGGCTGCCGACAAGTATGGCGGTTTGTTTTGCTCTTGTCAATGCCGTGTATAACAGGTTGCGGCTCAGAAACTGCCCGTAGCCTTCGCACATTAAGATGATCACCGCTTTAAACTCGCTGCCCTGGCTTTTGTGGGTGGTGATGGCATAAGAGAGCATCAACTGGTCGGCGTCTTCAAACGAATAATTCACAAGCCGTTCCTGTTCGAAAAGCACTGTGAGGATTTTATCTTCCGTGTTGATTTTTTCAAGCACGCCGATATCCCCGTTAAAAATACCCATTCCCGTCTGCGCTGTTTGAATATTGGTCCAAAGAGCATTGTAATTGTTTTTTACCTGCATGACTTTATCGCCCTGCCGCAAAATGTAGCCCAGCACATTTTTTTGCGCTTTGTCTTTGCTTGGCGGATTTAATACTTGCTGGAGCTGCTTGTTCAGATTTTCAACGCCGGTGATACCTCGTTTAACATGGCTGATGACTTGAATATCATAAATCGGGTCATAATTTTTGTATGTTGCAAGCCGGCTTGCGCAAAGCTCAAGCACTTTTTGCAGCGCGCGTGAAGGGGTGGGGGCGTCGAGAAAGAAAAAATCATCGCTTTTATTGTCGATGACGGGCATTTTGCCCATGTTGATGTTATGCGCGTTGACAACGATCATACTTCGCTGGCTTTGCCGAAATATCATCTCAAGTTTTGAAGTGTTCGCCGCGCCGCTGCCGATAATATCTTTTAAAATATTGCCGGGCGCAACGGAAGGGAGCTGGTCGACATCACCCACCAAAATCAGCTGCATTGTTTTGTTCATGGCTTTGAGCAGATAATAAAGCAGCTTGATATCGATCATCGATGCTTCGTCTACAATGATGCAGTCGCCTTCCAAAAGATTATCTTCGTTTCGCAGAAAAACCATTCTTTCTTCGGAAGAGAATGTGTATTCCAGAAGTCTGTGCAGCGTTTTTGCTTCCTTGCCGCTTGCGCTGCTGAGCCTTTTGGCGGCTCTTCCGGTAGGTGCGCAGAGAAGGACGTTTTTGTTTAGTTTTTCCAAAATATACAGCACACATTTAATAATCGTTGTCTTGCCTGTTCCGGGGCCTCCCGTGATCACACTCAATCCGTGTGTGATACTAAAAAGCACGGCTTTTCGCTGGCTTTCGTGAAACGTGATATCGTAGAGCGATTCGTATTCTTTAATAAAATTATTTAAAATCCCTTCATGAAAATCAAAGGAATTATGGGATATACCGCTTAAGATTTTTGCACAGTCTTTTTCGGCTGTATACAAATCATACGGATAATAAACATTTTCTTCGTTGACTATATCCAAAACGATTTTGCCGACCTTGCATAAAAAATCAATGCCGTCCTGAATAATATCACCGTCTACATGAAGGATGAATGATGCATGCGAAAGCAGATCGTCTTCACTGCTGAACATATTGCCTCTTTGACAGAGCGTGGAGAGCACATAGCCGATGCCCGCGCGAACCCGAAAAGAAGAATTTTCTTCAATACCCAGTGCGAGAGCGATTTTATCTGCCATCTTAAAGCCGATGCCGGGGATGTCCTCAATGAGCCTGTAAGGGTTTTGGCTGACCAGCTCAATGGAAGCGGCCTGATATTTTTTGTATATTTTAAGTGCGTATGAGGTGCTGATGTCATAGTTTTGCATAAACATGATCACCTCGCGCATTTGTTCCTGGTCAAAAAAAGCCTCGGCTATTTTTTTTGCGGTTTTTTCACCGATTTTGGATACCTCGGTAAGGCGATGAGGCTCATTTTTAATGATATGAAGCACATCTTCACCAAAATGATCGACAAGTTTTTCGGCATTGCTCGGACCGATTCCTTTAAACAAGCCTGAAGACAAATATTTTTTCAGCGCTTCATTTGTTGCCGGAACATTGATTTTATATCCGCTCGCGTTAAACTGTCTGCCATAGATTTTATGCTCCGTAATGACTCCGTATACGGTGATGTTTTCGCCTTCGGTGAGCTGCGGGAAAATGCCCGTGACCACCTCCATAAGTCCGTCTGTATCCAAGTCAAATACCGTATAGTTGGTGTACTCGTTAAAATACACAATCTGCTCAACCGTACCGGTGAGCATATCAAGCTCTTGCATATGAATATCCTTTGCTTCAAAGTTTACTCATATAGTATCATAAGTATTTTCGGCTGGCAAGCGGCTCAATATCAGAGCGGCTGAATGCTTTTCACGATTGCGGAGACGATCACGTCTGCCATATCCACGATCAAAGAAAGGCGTATATCGGCAAGCGGGCTCATATATTTTGTATTTACGATTCCCGTGATATTGATATCTCCCACCGGGGCAAGGCAGTTGCCCGCGCCGATGCCGGGCACAAGATGGCCGCATTCAAGTGTGATTGTGCCGATTCTTTTCACGCTTCCGCTCAGGGCCGCGTCTACGGCCAGAATTTTATAACCGGGATAGGAGAGCCTTACTTGCGATAATTTTTGAGAATAGTTTACCGCATGAACAGGATTTTTCAAAGTGCCGATGATGGGAATAGGCAGATTATATTCAAGGAGTTTGCTTCCGATAAGCGGGCCGAGGCAGTCGGCGATGCAAAGATCGGTGCCGATACATAAGATGATGTATCGGCGATGCAAGTATTCTTTTAAAGAACCGGCAAGGCTTTCGGATGCATTTATTTCATGTGTGTTCACAGATATGATACTTTGTGAAGGGCAAGGCAAAGGCTGCGGCTGCAGTCTCTGCAGTTTTTTTAATTTCGGGAGGGCTGTAGACAACGCCGTAAACACTGATTTTGACATGTAAAGAATACCTCTCGTTTTTTTCTTAAGAGATATTGTATGCCCTGTGAAGTAGCGGTATTTGTAAAATTCCGCACATATGTGCGGGGAATAAAAAATTTTTTAGGATTTTTCAAACCATAGATGAAAATTTTCTTTATTTTTAATAGCGTTTAAAATACGCTCTTCGCTTTGGGGGATCTGTTTTTTAAGGGAGGCTATAAGCTGTTTTATCTCTTCGCGCTTTGTGTTGCCGTCTGCGGGGCAATTTTTATTCACAACGGGCAGACAGAGTTTATTCATCTGATAGGTGATCTCCCTCTCCCAGACGTAGATCATCGGGCGAATGAGCGTGATCTGTTTGCGGTCGAGATAGGTGACGGGTTTAAAGGTGTGCATACGGCCTTCGTAAAGCATCGACAAAAAGAGCGTCTCGACGGCGTCGTCGGCATGGTGGCCGAAAGCGAGTTTATGAATACCAAGCTCGATCATTTTATCGTGAAGCGCGCCTTTTTTCATCTTTGAGCAAAGCGAGCACGGATTGGTTTCTTTGCGTTTTTTAAAAACAATATCCGCAATATCGGTTTTTACGATATGCAGCGGTACATGGATGCTGCGGCAGTAGTCTTCAAGACCACGAAAATCCATGCCTTCAAAGCCGATGTCCACGCAAATAGCCTGCAAGTCATAGGCAACAGGATAAAATCGTTTTAATAGATTGAGCCCGTGCAGCAGCATGATGCTGTCTTTTCCGCCCGATATGCCCACGGCGATAACTTCATTTTCGTTTATCATTTCATATTCCTGCATGGCGCGGCGCATACAGGAGAGTATTTTCTTCATTTCTTTGCTCCCTGATATAGTATGAGGTATTATATCATAAAGAATGGAATTGTATGTTTTATTTTCTGCGGATAAAGATGACAAAATACCGCAGAGCATGATACAATAAAAACAAACTGTAATGCGGCACGGAGGCTGTGGATATGGAAAATAATATCGAACAAATGAAGCAGGATGTAAGGACATATATAGCGCTTGGGATGCATAGAGAGACATATTGGAAAACAGAAGAAAATCAATCTAAAAAAAGATAAAAAAATACAAAAAATCATAGAACGTATGAAGGCAGAAATTCTTGAGGCATTGGACAACATCAACTATTTCGAAAAAACAGCGGGCCGCGATATCTTTGAGGCAATCCCAGAATTGGACGAAGAAGAAAAGCAGTTTGTGATCCATGCAAAAGAGCTGCGCGCTGCAACCAATCAAAATAAAATACTGCCTAAAGGATTCGATACTTCTGCCCGTTATGTCAGAAATGATATTGAACGAATAAAAAAAGCAAGAGAGCAGCTCAGCTTATCGAATAATGAAGATGTTCAAAAAACTAATACCTATATTGAGGAACGCTATATTAATTTAGGCAGATTGATTCAAAGCTATTCGCTTCAACCCTATATCGATCAATTTACTGCCGAAGAACAGCAATATATAGAAGAAGGGCGCATGGCAAAGCTGAAAAGCGAGTACACAGAAGGCGCCGAAAAGGCAAGAAAGTTTCTGGCAACGAGCGCGAAGTTTAAAAAAGTGGGAAACAGCATAGCACAGGTAGGCGTGGACTTTAACAAAGCCATGACAACAAAAGGCGAAGAAATGGGCGATAAGGTGAGGCAGGCAGGCGTAAAGCTTTCTCCGCTGATCATTGATATAAGCGAAGCTGTAATTGAGTTAACTGATAAATTACAGGATATAAATGATGCAGTCTTTGATAAACTGCAGAATAAAGTAGATGACGTATTCGCTAAGAAAGGGTGGAGAGAAATAAAAGCACATATCAAAAAAGAATGCCTTAAAACTGTGCCTAATGCTCCAGAGGAAGCAATAGAAATCAAAGCGAAAGAAGTATATTTTGAAGGCAGAAATTACATATTGAATGAATATCCTGCATTAAAAGAAAAAGAAGATATAATAAAAGAAAATTATATAAAAAAACATGGGGAGATATGTAATGAGGATGAGTTTGAGAAATATTTAAATACACAAATACCCGATTATTATGAAACTTATCGGAAATTTAGAAATAACTATAATGCATTTTATGAAATATTAGTAAAACATGATTATGATTATGTGAACAGTTAAAGTATATTTTTTATATGTTGTATGAATAAACAATCTATTGACAGGTTATCATAGGGGGAATATAATTATTCATTAGTTCAACAGAATAAATAAGCCTTATAAAGAGCAGACGAGGGATGAGCCCGTTGACTCTGCGGCAACCTACTAACAGGTAAGGTGCCAAGACTCTCAGCGTTAGCTGGATGATGAGGAAAGTATAAACTTTTTGCAGCCTCTTTATTCAGGGGTTTATTTTTTTGAAAGGAGTTTATATGAGAAAATTATTTACGTCCGAAGCCGTTACTGAAGGGCATCCCGATAAAATATGTGATCAGATATCGGATGCCGTGCTGGATGATATTTTAGCCAAAGACCCTATGGCGCGCGTGGCCTGTGAGGTGGTTGTCAATACGGGGCTGGTGCTTGTGGTGGGTGAAATAACGACCAACTGTTATGTAGATATATCAAAAATCGCAAGGCAAACCATCAAAGAAATAGGTTACGACAGGGCAAAATACGGATTTGATGCGGAAACATGCGGCGTGATCGTCAGCCTCGATGAGCAGTCGGGCGATATCGCGCTTGGCGTGGACAGCTCTTTTGAGAGCAGGAGCGGCGTTAAGGATCAATACGAAGCAACAGGTGCGGGCGATCAGGGCATGATGTTTGGATATGCCTGCAATGAAACGGATGTGTATATGCCGCTTGCGATCTACCTTGCAAACAAACTGGCAAGAAGACTCACGGAAGTGAGAAAGAGCAAAACATTAAAATATCTGCGCCCCGACGGCAAAACGCAGGTGACTGTGGAATATGACTGCGACGGCAAGCCAAAACGCATCGACACGATCGTGATTTCCGCCCAGCACAGTGAAGTGGTCTCGCAGGAGGAGATAAGAGGAGATATTATAGAGCATGTCATCAAGCCTGTCATTGACGATGGTCTGCTTGACGAGCGCACAAAAATATATGTCAACCCTACGGGGCGCTTTGTGACAGGGGGCCCGAAGGGAGACAGCGGGCTGACGGGCAGAAAAATCATCGTGGACACCTACGGCGGATATGCTTCCCACGGAGGCGGTGCGTTTTCGGGTAAAGACCCCACAAAAGTGGACCGTTCCGCAGCGTATATGGCAAGGCATATCGCTAAAAATATCGTTGCGGCAGGACTTGCGGATAAATGTGAAATACAAATATCCTATGCCATCGGTATGGCGCATCCGGTCGCCATCAATATCAACACATTTGGCACCGGCGTTATCAATGACGAAGCAATCGCGGATGCCGTGATGAAAGAATTCGATCTGCGTCCCGCGGCGATCATAGATTATCTCGATTTGCGCAGGCCCATCTACAGGCAAACATCGGCTTATGGCCATTTCGGAAGAGACGATATCAGGCTGCCCTGGGAGGAGACAAACAGGGTCATGGATCTGGTAAAATATATTCATAAATAATAAAACGGCAGCAATGCCGCTTTATTATTTTTTCTCTTTTAAAGATATATACTTTTCGAGTTCATTTTCCCAGCCTGTTTGTGAAGTGAAGGTTTCATTTTGATTGTCGATAAAATTTTTCAAAAAGTTCAGTTCGTTTCCTGTGAGCAAATCGAAAAGCAGGAGGCATTCCTGCTCCCAAAAGCAGCAACCGAGTACATCAATGATATCGCGCATGCTGTGTATATGTTTTTTGGTCATTGCTATTTTATCGCGTGTATGCGCCAGACTGTTCATTTCATCGATCAGCGCACGCAGTTCTTCGTCTTCCATCGGTGCATGATCAATAAATATACCGCTGTCTGTTTTTGTTGTTGGATCGGCTACAGTGAGAAAAATATTTTCAAAGCTTTCCTGAGAGAGAGCATCTTGTATTCGTGGATATAAGTTGAGCGCGGTCGTTTGAATATATTGTTGCGTACATGCATCTCTGATATGCAAAAAAGCGCAGAGAGCATGTGCCGCTCCGATCAGTTTTGCTTTTACTTCTTCTGTCGAAAGTTTATGAAAACAATGAAGCAGTATATCTCGCTGTGCCTGCGAAATATCCAACGCCAAAATGTTGCCTTGCAGCATGGCAAGCCCAATCGCATTTGCGGCGACGGGTTCATAGATATTGATCAGCAGCTGCCTGTAGTCCGGGCTGATGCTATGCAGCAGCGCATCAATGAGACTGTGGTTAAAATAACTGCAAAAACTGTTTTCTATGCTCAGACGGTGCATATAATCGTTGACATATATAATGCCTTTTAAGTTCTCGCTTGCAGGTAAGGAAAGCTGATAATCGATGGCGCAAGGAATTTCGTGCGCAAAAAAACGGTAGTCGTATCGTTTAAAAAATTTTTTTAATTCGTTGATCGTATCTTCATAAGAGATGGTCACAGACTTGGGCGACAGAAGCAATATTTTTTTCAGAAGCGCTTTTCCTTTTTTGATCTGTGCCTCGATTTCTGCCCATGCCGCTTTAAGCATTTGACGTGCATCTTCATTTTGGAGAGACTCTATGGAGCGGTGAGAAGTTTGTAAGTATAAATCAATTGAAAAGCAAATGGAAGCATACAGTTCTCGGGCTGTTTCAACAGGCACAGAGGAGCTGTCGCCCATGGTGTGGCGTGCTGTTTGATCGGCAAGGAGAGCAAATAAATTAGCTTGGGCGATGGCGCGTTCTTCATCACTCGGGTCTTCTTTTGCAAAAACATTTTCTTGAGTCGAAAATAATTCGTTTTTCATAGTATCTTTCATATCAATACTCGAAAGGCTCATCGCTATGCTCATGTGTATCGCTGTCGCAAAGTTCTTCTATGGAAAGCGCGGCCAGATAATCCATGGAGCCTTGGGCAGTTGTGTTAAAATAATTTTTCATGGCTTCGATAAGCTCATCATCGCTTAAAGCCTCCAGGCATTCGCCTTTAAAGTAATAAAACAAATCCTGCAAATCCATGAGCACCGACGCATAATTTTCCTGATTAATATAAGGGCAGTCACAAAAAGCTTCAATGAGTTTTTTTAAGATGCCGTTGCCAAACTCAATGCGCCCGGTATCTTTGAGCGCTTGCCTGCGTGCATCCAGCAGCAGGCAAATCTGCTCTTCGTTTAGGCTCAAAGAGTATATACCGGTCAGTTCATTGCATTTTTTTATTTCGGTCATCATCTGATTTTTGTGCTGATCGTAAAATATTAACGCGAAATCTTTATCCACTTCTCTCACCTCTATACAAGCTTAAGGGTTTAAAGGCGTGATTACAAGACTTGAAATTCGGCTTGTTTTGTGGTAATATAAATACAGAAAAAAATAGATCCGCTTGAAGATAAGCGGGTTTTTTGCTTTGCGAAATAAATCTCTATATATTATTTTTTTAGTATATAAAAAATTATGGTGCATACATATTTATGAAGACATAAAATAAATGCCATAAAGGAGAGATAAGAGTTGGAAAAGGGCGTCACGTTTATAAAAAAACAGCCGAAAGAAAATTTAATATATGATAAAGATGCGGCCAATCACAAAAAAATAGCCGTTATTTTTGACTATGATTGCAGTGATGAAGATGAGCATTGCTATACGGGAGAATTCTTGATAATAAGTCCGAAATATATATTCAAAGCGGGGGGATTTGAAAGTATCTTTATGGGGAATACGCCAAGAGAGTATCCGCCCGTGCTTCTTGCCGCATTGGGGCTGATTTATGACATCTATAAAGAAGACACATCAAAGCATCTGCCGCGCTGTTTTGAAGGATACGATCTCACAAAGGCGATGCAGATTCTCGCAGGCAACAAAGCGGAAAGGAAAAGCGATATCAAGCGCTTTTTTCAGGCGGCGGCATTTTTGATGGAACTTGATGAAGATGAGATGAAAGAGAAAGCGAAAGAAGAACTTGAAAATATAACGGAAGGGTATGAATTCAATGTCAGATATACTAACCGGTTGTTTTTGGTAGGGACCAAAGATATCATGCTCGGGCTGCTTAGCGATATCAAAAAAGACCGTAAAAAAGAGCTCGCGGCAGCGAGATTTTATAAAAGTGTTGTAGATATTTGTCTTTATATATGTAAAGATCTAAGAGAATTACACGGTATCAGAAAAATATTATTATCCGGTAAAATGTTTGACGAAGATGAAAATCTATGCGCGCTCATACCACAGCTTGTGCGCAGCGGATTCGAGGTGGAGAAGGGAAAATATCAGGCATATACCCGTGTGGTATACGAAGGCATTGCCAACAAATAAAGCTTGAAATCTAAAGTCAAATATGTTAGAGTGTGTTGTGCCGTACTATGCGGGGAGTTAGCGGTGCCTTGTAACCTGCAATCCGCTACAGCAGGGCAGATGCCCGCCTGAGGTAGTCTGACGGTCGGTTTAAGAGAATATATTTTGAGGCGTTGATCATTGGGCTCTGTGCAATACTATTCGGTCAACCCCGTCAGGTCTGGAAGGAAGCAGCGGTACGCCGATAATATGTATGTGCCGCGGAATGACCTAATGTGAGTTGATGGTATACTCTCACTGTTCGTCAGCTGTCGAGGAAGGGTGTACGGCTTATTATAAAAAAACGGATAAAAACTCTTGTTTAAAGCAAACGGGAGTTTTTTTGTTTGTCTGAAATAATAATATGGACCACACTTTTCTTCAAAGACGGAAATTGCTTATCTGACATAATTTTTATACGGTGAACGGTATAATAAAAAAATCGATTCAAGATAATTCAAAAAAGAAAATAAACTGCTCAATGGTTTGAAAGGGGATCGCATGCAATCAGTAACAGAGGTGAAGGACAAGCTTAATATAAGAGAAAAAATAAAAAATTTAGGCTTCAAAGCTTACATAATCTATGCAGTGTTTTCGTTTGTTGTCGGCCGAAGCATGGTGCTTGGAGAAATATCGCCTTTTGTATTCGGATTTTTGGCCTTTGCCGTACTCGATACTTCGCAGAAAATAACGCCTGTTTTTGCACTGATAGGCACGCTGAGCCTGGGAGATGTCAGCTTGAGCATTCGCGCAGCGATCGTGCTTGCACTTTTGTATGTAGTAAAGTATGCCAATATTTTTACGGCAAAAAAATTGCACAGAGCCATTATTGCATTTGTTTGCACAGCGGCGGCATCCGTTGCAGTATTTTTGGCAATGTCGGGCTCGACAATAGATATCATATTGTACGGTGCGGAAGCGGTCTCTGCTTTTTGCATGTATTATGTGTTTAGTATCGGCATCGATGCGCTTCGCACCTACAGGCAAAGGCAGGTTTTCGGGGATGAGGAAATCATCTGCATCAGTATCATATTGATCGTAGTTATAACAGCGATGAATGGGCTTGTTTTTTATAATTACAATATAATGGTCATGTTTGCTATTTTCGCTATTTTGCTTTCGGTGCATTTTGAAGGGATCAAGGCGGCGCTGCCCGTTGCCGTGCTCACTTCGCTGTCTTTGGTGCTTGCCCAAGCGGCCGATATGTCGATCATGGCGGTCTACACGTTTGGGGCACTGCTGGCCTGCGTGGGTATCAAGATGAATAAAACGGTAGCGGCTTTGTCTTTTATTCTGGGGATGCTCGTTATATTCGGCTACATAAACGGATTTTCGGGTCTGTTTTTATTTATTAAAGAGGCGCTGGCCGCAGGCGTGTTATTTATTGCGCTGCCTATCTATAAAAAAGAAGACAGAATAGAGCATGCAGAAACACAGAAAAGGGAAAAAGGCAGAGAAGCATTCAATATATATATCAAGCATCAAATGCAAAAACAGCGTGCGGCGCAAAACGCGCTGTATATAAAAACCGGCAGGCGGAAATCGTCCGATAGAAACAAAGCCATTTTAGGCTATATCGTCAAAGACGTTTGTTCTTCTTGTCAGGCGTATAATAACTGCTGGACGGTAAATTCCGAGAATACGATGATGATGTTCATCGACAGTCTCAAAAAATACGGCAACGAAAAAGCAATGGAGCGAACGGAGTTTATTAAAAGCTGCAGTAAGCCGGAGCTTATGAGGCTTTCCATCAATTATCTCATTAAAAGCTCACTCGAACAAAAAGACAGACAAAAACAGCTTGAACGACAAAGGGAGTATTTTCTCACAAAACAACAGAGCTTGATAGAGCTCAGTGAGGAGATATTCGATATCCTGCAAAATGGTATCGTCAAGCATGAAGAAGAGGAAAAAAGTATTCTTTCTTCTCTTAAAAGACAAAATATAGACTGTGGATCCGTGTTTGTGTTCAGCGATCGGCGGGGAATCATGCGGGTATTTATCAGCATGATGCAAAGCAATATCTCGCGTCAGGTGCGTTGTATGATGTCGGACTGTATTTACAATTCCGTCGGCGTAAAGGTTGATTTTGATTCGGAACACAGAACAGAGCAGGGATGTGTGTGTGTGTTTGTGGAAGCTCCCATCATGCGCCTTTCGGTAGCGCAAAAAAAGGCGGCGAAGAAGTATTCCGATTATTCGGGAGACAGCAGCACGGTTGCGGATATAGATAAAGGCCTTGTGCTTGCCGCCATTGCCGACGGAATGGGCAGTGGCAGAGACGCACAGAATTACAGCGGCAGGCTGCTTGATATTATCGAGGATCTGCTCGGCAGCGGGATAGATATCAAAACAGCCGTGCACATGGCAAACGGAGTGATGGATACCGAGGATGATAAAGAAATTTTCTCCACGCTCGATGCATTGCTGTTTGACGAATATACGTCGGATGCGGTTATCATCAAAGCGGGGGCCTGCGCAACCTATATCAAGAGTGAAAAGGGAATAGAAAAAATCGAGTTTGATACAACACCAATCGGTATTCTGGACAAACCCAATATAAAAACGGCATATCGAAACGTGGTGCCCAATAGTTATATTTATATGTTTTCAGACGGATTTGCATCCGCGTTTGAAGACAAAGAACTTAAAGATCTGATCAAAAAGACATCGGGCAGAAGCCCCCAGATGATCGCGGATAACATTTTTGAAGAATTCAAGAAAATGACACATGATGAAAAAATAGACGATATCACCGTTATGGTTGCAAAAGTGTGGGAAAGGTTGTAGAGTCAACCATTGTTTGGCATTTTAAAACATTTGTAAAACAGGCCTGTATGCGATATAATATTATCTATGGAGCCGTTGAATTCATTTGAGAGAAAAATATTAAACACAATACAAAAATATCAGCTGCTATCAGAAAATCAAACCGTATTGTTGGCACTCTCCGGAGGCGCCGATTCTACGGCTCTTTTAATTGTGCTCAAAAAACTGAGTAACATGCTCGGCTATACTTTATATGCTATGCACCTAAACCACATGCTTCGGGGCGAAGAAGCAGATCGGGATGAACGCTTTTGTATTTGCATGTGCGGTAGCTTTGGCGTGAAATGCTTTGTTAAAAAAATTCCCGTCATGCAGTATGCGTCAGAAAACAGGCTTTCAGTGGAGCAGGCCGGAAGAAATATTCGATACAAAGAGCTTTTGAAATTAAGTAAAGAGCTTAAAGCCGATAAAATTGCAACGGCGCACCATTATGACGATCATATCGAAACAGTGCTGATGCGTGTCATGCGCGGCACCGGTATTGACGGACTTTGCGGAATAGAGTTCAGCCGCCCCGACGGTATCATCCGTCCGATGTTATCGGTAGGAAAGGATGAGATTTTAAAGTATCTTGCAAAAAATAATATATCCTATTGCATTGATGTCACAAACGAAGAAAACGAGTATTTCAGAAATCAGATAAGAAATATTATTTTGCCGGCTTTTGTGCAAGCACAGCCAAATTTTAAGGATTTGTTGTATCGCCTCAGCATTCAGGCAAAAAAAATAAAAAATAGCATTACTGAAAAATTAAAACGATATGAAAAAGAATTTGAGTTTTCAAATGATGAGATACGTATAAAAATACGGTTATTCAATGAAGCGGAAGAATATTTAAAGCCTTATGTCTTACGGGGCATGTTTAAGCAGCTTGGATATATTGAAAATATAGAAAAAAAACATATAGACAGTATTTTGTCTATGCCCTGCACAAATACTATATGGAGCTTGGATTTGCCGGGCGGTATCCGAGCAAAGCGGAAATATGATTATCTGATCATAAGCTGCGGTAAAAAGGAAGCATCCTATGTGCCGGTCCATGCTCTTTATCCCGTCAAGCGTATGGGACAGACTATAATAAAAGCTCTAAAAATAAAAATTTGCATTCAGAAATCTGAAATATTTGAAAAAAAAGCGCATTGTATGTTTGAAAAGTATATTGATTATGATAAAATAAATGGCAATCTTTTTATAAGAGGCAGATTGCCTTCGGATACATTTCGCCCGCTGAATATGAAAGGCAGCATGAGTGTAAAAAAATATTTTATAAACAATAAAATACCGAAGGAAAAAAGAGATGAGATATGTCTGCTATGTGATGAGCAAAACATCATTTGGATTATCGGTTATGCGCTAGATGACAGATACAAAGTAGACAGCCAAACAAAGAATATAGCAAAAATCACAGCAAGCGACTTGGAGTTTATAGAATGCACATGCACAAAGATGTAGAAAGAATTTTATTGACCAAAGAAGAGATAGATGATAAAGTTAAATGTATTGCCGGGCAAATTGACAACGATTATAAAAACACGGTTCCCGTGTTGCTTTGCATATTAAACGGCGCCGTTGTCTTTTTAACGGATCTGATGAGGCAGATGGCAACAGATGTTGAAATAGATTTTATGCAGGCAAGTTCCTATGGCGACAAAACGACATCAAAAGGCTCTGTAGAAATATTGAAAGATGCCAGTATCAGCTTGAAAGACAGAGACATCATTGTCGTTGAAGATATCGCCGATACCTGTGTGACTCTGCGGAGTCTGCTTGAAAAACTTAAAGAATACGAACCCAAAAGTATCAAGCTATGTGTTTTTTTGAATAAATTGGATGTAAGGGCACCGCAAGACGATATTAAAATTGACTATAAAGGTTTTGACATACCAAACGAGTTTGTTATAGGATACGGACTGGATTATGCCAATAGGTATAGAGATCTGCCTTATGTGGGCATACTCAAAAAATGCGTTTACGAAAAGTAAGCTTTAACTATTTAGAATAGGTAGGAAACATGAAAAAGAATTTTAAAGTATTAATGTTTTATTTATTTATCATCGCGGGGATTATGTTTCTTCTGACAATGATAAATACAACAAGAAACAATGCTTCTGTTATATCATACAGTCAAGCCATACAAAATCTGGAAGCTGACAATGTTACTTCGGTAACTATAGATAAAGGGAAATATACGGCAACGCTGGAGCTTAAAAACGGCGATACGGTGATGGCCTATATTCCTTATTATGCATTTGACGATGTTATTTTAAACTATATTGAGCCGGGCGGAGTGAAGGTGGATTATGTCATTCCATCGGATAATACATGGATAAGCACGGTGCTGCCGCTGGTACTGATGATTGGGACAGTTATTTTTGTTTTCTTTATCTTAAATCAGCAGTCCTCCGGCGGAGGCAGGGTCATGAACTTCGGCAAGAGCAGTGCGCGAATGTTTAACCCGGCAAATAATAAAAAAGTAACATTCAAAGACGTGGCAGGTGCAGATGAAGAAAAAGAGGAAATGGCCGAAATTGTCGATTTTCTGAAGCATCCTGCAAAATATATTAACCTCGGGGCAAAGATCCCCAAAGGTGTGCTCATGGTGGGCCCTCCGGGAACAGGTAAAACATTGCTTGCAAGGGCCGTTGCCGGAGAAGCCGATGTGCCGTTTTTCACGGTAAGCGGTTCCGAATTTGTTGAAATGTTTGTCGGGGTCGGCGCATCACGTGTTCGTGATCTGTTTGAAAACGCGAAAAAGAATTCTCCGTGTATCGTTTTTATCGATGAAATAGATGCGGTCGGCCGTCAAAGAGGCACAGGTCTTGGCGGCGGACACGATGAGCGGGAACAAACTCTCAATCAGCTGCTGGTTGAAATGGATGGCTTTGGTATCAGTGAAAACATCATCGTCGTTGCGGCAACAAACCGCCCCGATGTATTGGATCCGGCATTGCTGCGACCGGGCAGGTTCGATAGACAGATCGTCATCGGTATACCCGATATCAAAGGCAGAGAAGAGATATTAAAAGTACACAGTAAAAATAAACCTATGGATAAAAGTGTGGACCTTAGCGTTATTGCGAAAGGAACAGTCGGATTCACGGGCGCTGACTTGGAAAACTTAGTGAACGAAGCGGCTTTGCTTGCGGCAAGAAGAAATAAAAAAGCTATTTCTGCCGATGAGATGGAAGAAGCGAAAAAGAGAATCATAGCAGGCCCTGAAAAGAAAAGCCGTGTTGTCACAGATGAAGATAAACAAATCACCGCTATCCATGAAGTGGGGCATGCAATCGTCATGGATGTGCTTCCCAATTGCGATGAAGTACATGAAATTTCCATTATTCCGAGAGGAATGGCGGCCGGATACACGATATCGCTTCCAGAAAATGATTCGGTTCATATGACAAAGCAAAAACTGCTTGACAATATAGCGGGATTACTGGGAGGAAGAGCAGCGGAAAAAGTTGCGCTTGACGATATCTGCACAGGCGCTACAAACGATATAGAGCGCGCGACAGAGCTCGCACGACGCATGGTCATGGAATTCGGAATGAGCGATATGCTCGGACCGATGACATTTGGAACGGGGAGTCAGGAAGTTTTTATCGGAAGAGATTTCGGAAGAGCCAGAAATTACAGTGAAGAAGTGGCGGCAGCCATTGATAAGGAAGTAAGACAGATTATAGAAGATGCATTCCTCAGGGCACAGCAAATTCTGACGGAAAATAAGGCGGCTCTTGAGCGTGTCACAGAAGTTTTGCTGCAAAAAGAAACGCTCACGGGAAAAGAATTCAAAGAAATTTTTGAAGGTTTCAATCAGCCGCCAAAAGATGAAAAAGAAGAAAGCGAAGAGCAAGAAAATAAAGATAATGAAAAATAAAAATCATGAGGTGTGTTATGGAATTCGATATTAAAGTTGGAATGAGCAAAGAGACAGAGGTAGTTGTAACGCAGGAAATGACAGCATCACATATGGGCAGTGGTTCGGCACAAGTGCTTTCCACGCCTTATATGATCACTTTGATGGAAATGGCAAGTTACCAGGCGGTGCAGGAAGCACTTCCGCAAAATTTTACAACAGTGGGTACAAGGGTTTGCATAGACCACTTGGCAGCAACACCGGTAGGCGGAACCGTACTTACAAAAGCCACACTAAAAGAAATCGACAGAAAAAAATTAGTGTTTGATGTCGAAAGCTATTACGGTGAAAAATTAATCGGAAAAGGCACTCACGACCGTTTTGTCATCGATACGACAAAATTCGGAAAATAAAATAAATAAAAAATCCCGGGATTAATTCCGGGATTTTTTATGCTTCTTCATTGTTTAGAATCATTGTATTTAAAATTTTCATCACTTCATCCTGATTTTCAGCCGTGGAAATCATATTTCTCACTTTTGCCGAGTTCGGCATGCCTTTGGTATACCACAGGATATGTTTTCGCATGCTTGCAATGGCATGCTGCTCGGAAGTGTCTTTGCATGCAAGCCGCATATGCTCCTGGATCTGATCAATTATTTCATAAGCGGTCGGCCGCGTATAAGCGCTTTCTTGTCTGCACTGAAGGATCTGAGAAAATATCCAGGGATTGCCTGTCGCACCGCGGCCGATCATGATGCCGTCTGCCATAGTGTAATCAAGCACTTCTTGGGCTTTAAAAGGATCTGTAATGTCTCCGCTGGCAATGACGGGAACGCTTACGGATTGTTTTATCTCTCGGGTGATGTTATGATCGGCTTCACCCGAATAATATTGTTCTCTTGTTCTCGGATGAACAATAATGATGTCAGCGCCGGCCTTTTGCATAAAAAGAGAAAACGCTACGGCGTTTTTTTCATTTTCATTCCAGCCTGATCGTATTTTAACACTTACAGGTAACGCAGTTATATCTTTTAAAGCGCGTATAATATTGTATGCTGTCTGCGGTGAGCGCATCAGCGCGCTTCCTTCTCCGCTTTTGACCACTTTGGGAACCGGGCATCCCATGTTGATGTCAATGCCTGCAAAAAGTGAGCCGTTGATGTATTGCCCTGCCGCCGAAGAAATAACTTTTGCGTCCGAGCCGAAAAGCTGAACAATGCACGGGGATTCTTCACTTGTTGTGCAGAGCATTTTTATACTTTTTTCATTATGATAAGTCAGCGCTTTGGCACTGATCATTTCACTGTAAACAATGCTTGCGCCATACTTTTTGCATATCATTCGAAATGGCAGGTCTGTAATACCTGCCATTGGTGCGAGAGCTATATAATTGTCTGCCTTCATCAAGTCATACAATTTATTTTCTTGCATTGTTTTTGTCCCAGATTATTTTCATTCCTTTTAAAGTCAGAAGCGGATCATATACATCAATGACTTTCGTGAGCTCCTGGATGATTTTTGCATATCCGCCCGTGGCGATTACTTTTGCATCCGGGCAACCGGCTTCTTCTTTCATTTTATTGACAATATATTCCACCTGACCGACATGGCCGTAGACAAGACCTGCCTGCATGCTTGTAATTGTATTTTTTGCCAGTATGGAAGGCGGACATTTTATTTCAATATGCGGAAGCAATGCCGCTTTTGACCACAGTGCGTCCGCAGAAATTTGAATGCCGGGCGCTGTTACAGCAGCTGAAAAGATACCGTCGGCACTGGCCAGGTTATATGTTGTCGCCGTGCCGAAATCGAGCGCAAGGCACGGCCCGCCGTATAAGTAGTAACCTGCGACAACATCCGCGATTCTGTCTGCGCCGACTTCTCTTGGATCGTCTACCTGAATAAATACACCTGTTTTAACACCGGCTCTTACGATAAGCGGCGACATATCAAATGTCTTATGAATCGCATTCACAAAAGAATGCATGACATTTGGAACAACGGAAGAAATAACAACGCCTTTTACTTTTTGTATATCAAATCCATTCTGCATAAACCATGCCGTAATAAGGATAGATAATTCGTCGCTTGTTTTTTGCTGCGTAGTCATAAGCTTCCATACAGAGACGATTTCATTGCCTTCAAATAAACCGAACCTGCAGGTTGTGTTTCCGATGTCTATTACAAATATCATAATGAACTCCGTTTTAATATAGATAAATTAGATTATCTTTAAACTGCTTTGTTTTTTGTTGCTCTCGAATAAATCGTAACAACTGCCATCGTTAGCAGGGCTCCGCTCACTGCTTCAATAATTGCGCTTGACGAAATAATTGCAAGAAGCAGCACCTTAAACTGCATTCCAAGCAACTCAGTGATTTTTTGTGCATAAAAAATATAAAGTGCGCTCATAACCAGTGTTGTGTTGGTGATCATTGCCGCAGCACCGGCAGCTGCGCTTCCTATTGCCACACGGGCGATTTTGTTTCCTTTTTTTGTAATCAGCGCATAAATCCAGTATGCAACAACACCGATAAACATTCTCGGTACAATTGAAACCAATGGATTAATGAATAATGGATCTAATACGGATGCCGGCGCAATCAATGCGCGAAGCAAAGTCAGCAATCCTGCCAGAGTGCCCATCAGCCAGCCGGCCTTAGGGCCTTTGATGATGCCCGTTAAAATTGTGGGCAAAAACATAACAATTGCCATGCTTGCAGAAAACGATGGAATCACCGTTGCAAATACAAACAAAAGCGTCAACCCGAACATAACTCCCAAAAAGGTGAGATTGCGGGTGTTTCTAAGTAATTCTTTCATTTTAACCTCCTGTTCTCGCTCTTGGCATGAAGCCTATAGATGCAAGACGATACAATTATTAAAGCAAAATATAATAATCTTGTAAAGTTTTTTTTAAATTCTGATATCTTTTACATTCTCTTAAGGAACTAAAGGTATAATATTGAGTATCATGATAAAATGTACTATAATAATTTACAAAAGCATTCGAAGGAGGTTTTGCTATGAGAAAAATTTCTGATGAAGAAAGAAAAAAATATAAAGGCAGGGGATATGTGCCGAATAGAGACGGAGAGCATGTTTCTGCGAGAATCGTTACAAAAAACGGCGTTTTATCAACAAAGCAATCGGAAGCACTTTCGAAAGTTGCGGACATGTATGGAAACGGTAAAATTACAATAACATCAAGGCTGGGAATAGAGCTTCCCGGAATTGATTATGATAATATTGAAAATGTTGCGGATCAACTTGCGGAAGTGGATTTGTATGCAGGCGGAACCGGTTCGAAAATAAGGCCCGTTACCGCATGCAAAGGCACTGTATGTCCACATGGGAACACGGATACTCAAGGTCTTGCCCTGGAGCTGCACAAAAGATTTTATGATGGATACCGCAATGTAAATTTCCCTCATAAATTTAAAATTGGTGTCGGCGGATGTCCGAACAACTGTATAAAGCCGGATATCAACGATCTCGGCATTGTAGCAGTACATGTGCCTGACTTTAATTTGGATAAATGTGTCGAATGTGAAAAATGCGTCGTTGAACCAAATTGCCCGATGAAGACATTTAAGAAAAAAGTAGGGCCCGATAATGACGTATGTACTCGTTGCGGCAAATGCATTCATACCTGCCCGTTTGGAGTTGTGGAGAGTGCCGGTAAAGCATTTAAGATATATTTAGGAGGAAAATGGGGCAAAGTCATCAGACAAGGCACGCTTATGAGTACGTTGATTTATTCAAAAGAAGAATTGTTTGAAATTGTGGAAAAAATTCTTCTTCTGTATTTACAGGAAGGCAAGCCCAAAGAACGTTTTGGTATTATTGTAGACAGATTAGGAATAGACAAAGTGGAAGAAATACTTGCCGCGGATGATCTATTAAATAGGAAAAAAGAAATATTAAATGGCTAAACATAAAAAAAATCTATCAAACTTATTGATTCTATTGTTGTTATGCAGTTTACTGTTCGGATGCACCGCTCAAAACGCGAATACAAACGGCTCGGATGATGCTGTCACATTCACGGATGCACTCGGCAATGTTATCACAGTGTCTGATCCACAGCGTGTGATATCGCTCATGGGTTCTTATACAGAGGCATGGCATTTGGCAGGCGGGAGCGTTATAGCTACGACAAGTGATGCCATTGAAGAACGCAAAATGGATCTGGGTGATGATGTTGAAATAATAGGGTCGGTGAAGGAGCCGAATTTAGAAAAAATTATTGAGCTGAATCCTGATTTTGTTATTTTATCAGCGGATCTTTCTGCGCATCTATCAGCGGCGGAAACGTTAAAAAAAGCAGGTATCACTTGCGCGTTCTTCAAAGTCGATCTTTTTGAAGACTATTTAAATATGTTGGATATTATGACAAATATTACAGATAGAAAAGATTTATATGAAAAGAATGCGCTTGAGATCAAATCTCAGATAGATACTATTTTAGGCCAGGTAGATGAACAAAAGAAGCCAACCGTTCTTTTGCTTCGTGCATTTTCGACCGGTGTTAAATCAAAGGGAGATGACAATATGGTCGGAGCGATGCTAAAAGATTTAAGTACAGTCAATATTGTCTCGCTTCAACCATCCTTGCTGGAAAATTTAAATATTGAAGAAATAGTCCTCACGGATCCGGAGTATATCTTTATTACTACAATGGGTTCCGATACGCAAAAAGCGATTGATGTTGTCAATGAGAGCCTGCTTTCCAATGAGGCTATGAAAAATGTCAATGCCGTGAAGAATAATCATTGCTATGTGCTAGATAAGGAGCATTTTCAATATAAGCCAAACACAAGATGGGCTGAATCTTATGAAATTTTATACGAATATCTTTACGAAGATCAATAAAAGCAGTCGGGCAAAATATACTTGTTTGTTCATTCTGGCGCTGATGCTTATCATAATGATTTTTATAAGTATAGCCATAGGGTCTTCACAAATTTCTATAAAAAGTTTTTTTCAAGCGCTGTTAGACAAAGACAGCGCTGACTTAGTTTACAAAATCATTGTTTTTATTCGAATACCGCGCACAGTCGCGGCAGTAGCCGCGGGAGCGGCATTGGCTGTGTCCGGAGCAATTTTGCAGTCGGTATTAAATAATGCGCTCGCAAGCCCAAATATTATCGGCATCAATTCCGGTTCCGGATTATTTGTCGTATTGCTGACTGCCTTTTTCCCGGGATTACTATCCTATGTGCCGGTAGCGGCATTTCTCGGGGCGCTGTCTGCCGCAATGCTGATTTATTTTATCGCATATAAAAGCGGGGCAGCCCGCATCACGATTATTTTGGCCGGAGTTGCCATAAGCAGCTTTTTTTCTGCCGCGATCGATGCCGTTATGACAATGGATCCCGACAGCATTATCAGCGCAAGCTCTTTTATGATCGGAGGGTTTTCCGCGGTAAATACCAATATTCTGCATTTTGCATTGTTTTATATTGCTTTCGGGCTAATAGCCGCCTTTGTTTTAAGCCGAGCCATGAATGTGCTTTCGCTGGGCGATGACATCGCAACATCCCTGGGCATGCGGGTGAATATTATGCGCTTTGTGCTTATAGCAACGGCTGCATTGCTTGCCGGAAGCGCTGTCAGTTTTGCGGGCTTACTAGGTTTTGTGGGATTGATTGTACCGCATATCAGTCGAAGTATCATAGGAGCCGACAATCGTTTTTTGATTCCCGCAAGTGCTTTGATCGGGGCATTTTTCGTGTTGTTGTGCGATTTTATTTCCCGCATCGCGTTTGCGCCTTATGAGCTGCCTGTGGGTATTATGCTTTCGGCAATCGGCGGACCGTTTTTTATCTATCTGCTCTTTAAGCAGAGACGGGGGAAATTATATGATTAAGCTGGTAAATGTATCGGCAGGATATGGCACGGAAAATATTTTAAAAAATATTTATGTGGAATTTAAAAAAAGGAAAATAAATTGTATCATAGGTCCCAACGGATGCGGGAAAACGACGCTTTTAAAAACGATGGCTCGTCTTTTGCGGCCTGCAGACGGGCAAATTTTGCTTGAGAATAAGAATATCTATAGTTTCGCACCGAGAGAATTTGCGCAAAAAGTAGCTCTGATGCCGCAAAACAGAACATCGGCGAATATGAGTGTCGAAAGCCTTGTTATGCACGGCAGGTTTCCCTATTGTGGTTTCAGCAGAAAACCGTCTAAAAAAGATATTGATGCAGTCAGAGAAGCGATGAGACTCACGGATACGATGGTATTCAGACATAAAAATATTATGACATTATCGGGCGGAGAGCGTCAAAGAGTCTATATTGCAATGGCGGTAGCCCAGGATACAGATGTTATTTTACTGGATGAGCCCACGACACACTTGGATGTTGCACAGCAGCTTGAAATTATTGAGCTCATAAAACTGCTGAATGAAAAGGGAAAGACAATTATCATGATCTTGCATGATATATCACTTGCAATGCTTCACAGTGATTTGCTTTGCGTGATGAAGGAAGGTCAGATTTTAGGATATTTGCCTCCACAACAAATTTATGATAAAAAATTAATTGACGAAGCTTTTGGTATTATTTGCATGCAAAATACTATCCATTCACGTCTGATATATACTTTCGATAAACAAAAATAAAGTCGAATTTTGAATGTAAATTTAATATAAATAAGCCTTGACTTGAAAGAAAAAAAGTATATAATTACTTTGTAACTAAAATGTAACTATACAACAACGAGTTTGTAAAAGGTGTAGCATGAAATTAAGATTTCAAGTCAGAAGAAATTATGATAAAAGGCTGGAAGCGGCCAATAATAAGATACTAAAAAAGAAAAACAGACGTCATTTGATTGATGAAATGACATATGTGAAATGGCAAAAAGACAGCTACAACAAAAAAGCCAAAGGAAAGGTAAGCAATACAACTTCCTTCGGCATGTGGGTAAACGAAACAGATTATAAAATTTGCTGGTTACAATGTGCAATTAAATTTGCGTTTTTAAATATATTCTATTATCTTTCACGACTTATACATTCCCTGACGATCAGAAGTACAAAGACTGTTGTTTTGGCGAGCGCCTTGCTTATCGCTGCGCTTATTATTTTTATGCCTCAAATGGCATACGGCTATACGGTTTATTTAAACGGCAGTGAGGTCGGGGTTGTAAAAGACCCTCAAGTTTTCGAAGAAGCATTGAATACGATAGAAAACGATATGAGCCAGTGGTATGATATCGGGGATCTATATTATGAACAAACGGTTGTGTACACAAAAGCTCCCATTACGAAAATAGGCAGCACGATGAATGCGGAAGAATGTAAGCGTGCCGTTTATGAAAACGGATTTGAACTGTATGTCAACGGCGTTGTTATTTTGGTTGACGGCAAAGAACTTGCCTGTGTGGGGTCGAAAGAAGACGGTGAAGAAGTGATCAAAGAGCTGACCATGCAATACAGCGCAACAACAGACAATGAGACATTAGTCGGTGAGGCTGAAATCAATCAGGATATTACGATGGAAGAAAAGATCATTCCTCTCTCTCAAGTAGAAACGGTAGATGGCGTCGTTGCAAGTGTTTTTGGAGAAGATAATTCCGATGATGCGGTAAGTGAAGCTATTGCGGCCGACAGTGCAGATGCTAAATCTGTATCTGAACTTGAAGACGAAAGTAAAGTCATGACGGCATTCAGCATCGATAAAGATAAATTTAAAACGAGTCAGGCAAGTTCAAGCAAGCCGATCGTTACGATAAAAACGAAAAAAGAAGTGACATTCACGGAAGACGTAGAATATGGCACGACTTATAAATATGATGATTCCATGTTTGAAGGTGCAGAGAGGATCGTCTCTGAAGGCGTAAACGGACAAGAAGAAATAACCGCGATTATCACCTATGTGAACGGAAAAGAAACAAGCAGAGAAGTGTTGTCTGCAGAGCGTATAAAAGACCCTGTAGACGAGATCGTTGCAATCGGAACAATGGCACTTCCGGCAGCATCGAGCACGGGCAGCTTCTTAATTCCGACAAGCGGAGTAGTATCGGCCATCAATAAACCAGGCTCTCATGCCGGCGGGAAAGCCGTGGATATCGCAAATAAAGTAGGCACTCCGATCTATGCATCCGATTCCGGCATTGTTGCAATGGTTGGTTGGAACGGCGGATACGGCAAATGTATTATCATCAAGCATGCAGACGGTTATTCCACGCTATACGGACACTTATCAAGCTACAGTGTGAGTGTTGGAGACACAGTTTCCCAAGGCCAGATGATCGGCAGCATGGGAAGCACAGGCAACAGCACAGGGCCACATCTGCATTTTGCCATCAGGTATAACGGAAATGCGCTTCCGGTGAAAAACTTTTTCTCCTTCCTGCAAGTAGGGCGAAGAGTGACAGCACTTCAATAACTGAAGAATAATAAAAACAGCATATCTAAGATATGCTGTTTTTTTAATACAAAAAAAGAGCCGTCTGCTCTTTGCTTGCTTTACTTTTTATTATTTTGTTTAACCTATAACTTTAACTTCGTTTTCTAATTCGACATGATATATCTTAAAAACGACTTGCCGAACCATCTCTATCGTATCTAAAATATCTTGCGCGGTTGCATTATTGTAATTTATGATGAATCCGGCGTGTTTTTCGCTTACTTTTGCGCCTCCGATACCCTTGCCTTTAAGATTGCAATCTTCAATCAGCTTGCCTGCAAAATAACCTTCGGGCCGCTTAAATGTGCTGCCCGCACTTGGAAATTCCAGGGGCTGTTTATCGCGCCTTCGCGTGTTCAGCTGATTCATTCTGTGATAAATTTCATCTTTGTTTTTTTTAGGTCCGCTAAAGATTGCACCGAGCACAACAGCGCCACTGTCTTTTACATTGCTGTTTCGATAAGAGAGGTTTAATTCTTCCATCGGCAAGGTCTTTACCTCGCCGCTCGGATATAGTATTGTGGCACTCACCAAAACATCTTTCATCTCGCCGTTGTACGCACCCGCATTCATGCAAACGGCGCCTCCCACGCTTCCCGGAATCCCGCTTAGAAATTCCAGCCCGCCAATGCAGTTTTCGGCAGCCGCTTTGCTGAGTGTGGAGAGCAGCACGCCCGCATCTGCAAATATAAAACCGTCCTTCACATCGAGTGCATTCATGTTTTCTACAATACGAATCAACACGCCCCGGTAGCCGTTATCTTTTACCAAAATATTTGTACCGTTGCCAATGACAGTATAGTTAATATCATGAGAATGCAGTAATGCCAAAACATTTTTAAGATGATCTAATTTTTTTATTTGCAGCAGCATATCAGCACTTCCGCCTGCTTTAAAAGATGTATAAAAACGCATATCTGCATTGACTGTTATTTCTTCATCGGTAAGAAATTTGCGTATATCATTTAAGAAATTGGTATACATGTGGTCTATCCTTTCATTTGTTTGCGTTCATATTATACAATAAAGTAAGCAATTAAGGTATACTTTGTATCATTTCGTTATAAATTTTATCAAGTGTTTTTATATCCATATCCAGTAAAACGCCTTGATCTTTGATTTTCAGTGTATTTAAATAGGTATATTTTTCATAGACTACTTCTTTCACGGGAAGATGCATAATGTCTTCAAGGAGAAGCTGTGATTCATCATTTAGAAGCATCTTTAAAAAATCATTTATGGCATCCTTTTTGAGAGCATCGTCGGTTTTAAGTGCAGCATAAAAAGAAATATTGCTGATATAAGTTTGCGAGTAAGGAAGGGCATAAACACACCATTTACTGCCGCTGCCTTTATTTTGCATATTTTGAAGAGCACGCAGTTGACTGACGCTTAAGATGCACACCGCAGTCTTAGAATCCGAAAACAGGCTGAGCACATCATCTTCACTGCCGCCGAAAAGATCACTTCGTATATGTTTTAAGGAAGCGATTTTTGAAAGGTCGTTATTTAGATAAAAGGGCTGCCATAAATTGTTGTTTTTTGTAATCAGCATATCAAAAGTGTAAAGCGTATTGTTTGCAATGGCTTCGTCAATTTGCGTCAGCAAAGAAAAAAATGTATCCGCAGTAAATTTTTCGGGCAGTGTTAAATTAAGCTGTGATATAAGGTCCGTATTTATAATAATCACGGGAACTTCGTAAGATACAGGCAGCGCTTTGAAAGTGCCGTCTTTTAAACGCGCAGAAAAATAATCATTTAAATCATTATAAAATATTTCATAATTTTGCACGGGAGTTAAATATTTATCGCCAATTGCAGATCCTGCCACATAATAAGGCATAATATCGGGATGGGTATCTTCGATGCTGAGCCGAAGAGCGATTTCTGCGTTATCACTGTATTTTAATTCTTTTAATTCTATTCTAATTTTAGGATGATTTTGCTCAAAGTTATATATAATTTTATTGATATATCCGTATCGGGCACCGGCTACGGTGCGTTTGACCGTATCCGCAACAGTGAGCACGCCGTCATATGATGTTTGCTCAGTGGTATTTTTGGGCTCCGTTTCATATATTTTATCTGTGACGGAAGGAAAATAATATATAAATCCGACTAATAATGCAAATAAAATAAAAGCAACCAACTTGCGCACCTGTATGCCACCTCATCATTTAAAAAATCTATAATAAATAATATGAAGCAGGCTTTTCATTTTAGGAATAGATTTTAAATATTTATACTATTTATTTTATTTAAGTAAAATTTGCTATTGACACAGCGATAATGCTACTATACAATCAATATAACTTTAAATTAAAACTGTTGATAAAGAGTAGTAGTTGTATGAACGCTATCTCAGAGAGTTGCCGGTGGTGAAAAGGCAATATAGATTTATACAGTGAATGGACTTTTGAGGGTGGCCCGAAATATTAAAAGTAGGCGCCAACGGGAACCGCACCTGTTATAAAAGCGGCACATATGATGGTATGTGAACAGTTGAGTTGGGCTAATTTATTTTAGTCAATTTGGGTGGCACCGCGGATATTCGTCCCAAGTATTTTTATAATACTTGGGATTTTTTTATTGCAAAGGAGATGTTGATAGTAAAGCACACTGGCATTATAAATAAAGTCTTTATGCAGCAAACTGTTTTAATTTAAGTTAACTTTAAATATGGTAGAGAGGTATGGAAATGAAGAAAAGTATTATTTTAATTTTAATTGTTTTATTTACACTTGGTTTTGCGGCATGTAGCAACACATCGGCAGTGAAAGAAGATGTCACAATCGGTATTGTTCAATTTGGCGATCACCCTTCGCTCGATAATTGCAGAGAAGGATTTTTGGAAGGGTTAGAAGAAGCGGGATATGTGGAGGGTGAAAACTTAACAGTAAAATATCAAAGTGCGCAATTCGATGCGGGAACGGCAAGCCTGATTGCTGAAAGCTTTGTTACCGACAATGTCGATATGATTTGTGCTATTGCTACACCGGCGGCACAAGCCGCGTATAATGCGGCAAGCGATACAGATATACCTGTTATTTTCACGGCTGTTACAGATCCGAATGCCGCAATGCTTACCGAAGGCAATATCACGGGAACGAGTGATAAGCTTCCTGTGGAAGCTCAGCTGCAATTAATCCGTGCATTGATGCCAAATGCCGCCAAAATAGGTATCCTATACACAACAAGTGAAGTAAATTCGCAATCCACGATAGAAGAATACAAGGCGATGGCGCCTACATACGGATTTGAAATTGTTGATGTGGGCATCAGCACCTCGGCTGATATTCCGCTTGCGGCAGATAACTTAGTAAACAAAGTGGATTGTATCACAAACCTTACGGATAACACGGTAGTAGGCTCCCTTACGGTTGTGCTGGATAAAGCAAACACGGCAGGAATACCGGTGTTTGGAAGCGAAATAGAGCAAGTAAAGCTGGGCTGCGTAGCAGCCGAAGGCATAGAGTATCTGGAACTTGGAAAACAAACGGGACAAATCGCGGCGAGTGTTTTAAACGGCGAAAAAACAGCGGATGAAATAGAGTATCAAATCATTGACAACAGCAGCCTGTATGTCAATACACAGGCAATGAAAAAATTCAATTTCACACTCACAGATGATTTCAGAGAAAGAGCAACAGAAGTAACGGCAGAATAAAGATTTAAAAAAAAGCAGTTCGGCAGTGGGCGTTTTGCCTTCTGCCGAATACAAAGGCAAAGAAATGAACATTATTTTAGGAATATTAGAACAAGGCATGATTTATGCCATCATGGCACTCGGTGTCTACATCACATATAAAATCTTAGATTTTCCGGATCTGACGGTAGACGGATCTTTCCCACTCGGAGCATCTATTACGGCTATTATGATCACAAACGGGGCAAATCCTTATTTTGCCTTAGTAGTCGCGCTTTTCGGTGGGGCAGTGGCAGGATTGGTTACGGGTGTTATCCATGTAAAATTTAAAATAAGAGATTTGCTCAGCGGTATCATTACGATGACTGCGTTGTATTCTGTTAATTTACACGTTGCAGCGAAAGCGAATGTGCCCATTTTTGGCATGAACACGATTTTTAACAGCGGGTTTGGCAACCTCTTTAACGGAACTTTAGAGACCTTTAAATCTATCATTATTATATTGATTTTTTTGATACTTTCAAAAACGTTGCTGGACAGATATTTAAAAACAAAATCCGGTTATCTTCTGCGGGCGGTGGGCAGCAATCCGGCAGTGGTGTCGCTTCTTGCAAAAAACAGCGGAACGGTAAAGATTATCGGACTCATGATAAGCAATGCGCTCGTTGCGCTCGGCGGAAGCATTATGTGCCAGCAGCAAAGATTTTTTGAAGTAAATATGGGAACGGGAACGATCATTATAGGGCTTGCTTCTGTTATCATCGGGCTTAACTTATTTAAAAAAGTTAAGTTTGTAGGTGGCACCTTGGCAGTTATTATAGGCAGTATTTTATATAAAGCCTGCGTGGCGGCGGCTATCGCCGCAGGAATGCCTGCAATCGATATGAAGCTGATTACGGCATGCTTATTTTTGGTGATTCTTATTGTCGGCAAAGACAGAAAAAAGAAGGTGAAAAAAATTGCTTGAACTCAAAGATATTTATAAAGTATACGACGCAGGGACGATCAATGAAAATACTTTATTTGAAGGGTTTAATTTAACGGTAAACGATGGCGAGTTTGTCTCTGTAGTGGGGTCAAACGGAAGCGGGAAAACATCTATTTTGAATGTTATTTGCGGCAGCATGGATATACAGGGCGGTGCAGTTTTTTTTGACGGCCGTAACATAACGAATATGAAAGACTTTATGCGTTACAGCAAAATAGGCCGGGTATATCAAAATCCTTCCATGGGTACCTGTGCAGATATGACAATACTTGAAAATTTGTCAATGGCGGATAATAAAGGTAAAAGCTACAATCTAAGAGCAGGCACAAATAAAAAAAGGATCGATCACTATAAAGAGCGTCTGTGTAGCCTGAATCTGGGCCTCGAAAATAAATTGTATACGAAAGCGGGCGCGCTCTCAGGCGGACAAAGGCAGGCATTGGCTTTATTGATGTCGGTGATGGCACCTATCGAAATGCTGATACTCGACGAACACACGGCAGCGCTGGATCCCAGTACTGCAGAGAGTATTATGCAGATGACGGATAAAATCATTAAGGAAAATTCAATCACGGCCATGATGGTCACACATAATGTACGATATGCGCTTGAATATGGGAACCGGTTGATTATGTTGCATAAGGGGAGAACGATTGTAGATCTAAAAAATGAAGAAAAACTGTCTGCGAAAAAAGAAGATATCTTATCTTTATATAATAATATTAACATAGAATAATGATTGTCAGAAAAAATTAAGATTAAATAACAATATGAAATTATATTTTACTTGCACTAAAATATAATTTTTTTTATAATAATTATCGGTGTGAGGAGTTAAAGGAATGTATAAAAAAATGGAAGAAGCACTGAAAATAGCAAAAAAAGCATATGAGAAGAATGAAGTCCCGATCGGAGCCGTGCTTTATAGAGGCAATGAACTTATTGCAAAAGCACACAATCAGTGCGTTGAAAAGAATAATCCCCTCGCACATGCCGAAATGCTTGTAATAAAGAAAGCATTAAAAAAGCTCGATACGACTTATTTAGATGATTGTGAGCTATATGTAACCGTAGAGCCATGCATGATGTGTATGGGCAGTATCTTAAATACAAGAATCAAGAAATTGGTGTATGGGACGACAGAGCCCAAAATGGGGTTTGCCGATTCTTTAATTAATATCTATAGTATTGTAAATGACAGGTGCATAGAAATTTACGGTGGCATCAAAGAAGAAGAATGCAAAACTTTAATGGTAAATTTTTTCAGTTCAAAAAGAAATTAACTGTCATTTTTGTTTTATATAAATGATATAATAAACATACAATGTATGCGTCATATTTTTTTAATTGGTAATTTTATTAGTTTATAGAGAAGAGAAAACAGGGGGTTGTATGAAAAAAAAGATTTTCTTTGTATTCATGACTGTCGGGATTGCTTTAAGCTTATTTGCCTGTTCGTCGTCAAGTGGCACGAGTGCCGATAACACGCAGACAGGGCAAAATTATGTCAATGATTTTTTTGACGGCAATTATAAGGCGATGATGGAAAATTATGAATATGATAGCAAAATGCAGCAAGCTGTCAGTGAAGAGTTCTTGCAGCAGACGGCTGAAACGCTTTATGCACAAGTTGGTCAGGTAACAAAAAGAGGCGAGATACAATCAAAAGAACAGAGCGGCTATAATATAGTTTATGAAATTGTCAGTTTTGAGACGATGGATTTGACTATGAATGTAACTTTTGATAAAGACGGATTAATAGCAGGATTCACAGTAACGCCTGCAGAGTAATAATATTCAGTAGTGGTGTGCCTGGTTTGCTACGGCACACCAGTTTATTTTTGGATAGGCAGGAGTATGATTTTGAAAAAAATTAGCACTATTTTTATAATAAGTTTATTTATATTATGCAGCATTTTTTCACTTTTTGCCTGCACTTATAATAATGAAAATAACAATACTGTTGCAAAGGAATATATTACGGATTTTTTAAATAAAGATTTCGATGAAATGTTGAATTCGTATAACTATGATGCAGCGATGGCAACAGTATTAACACAGAAAGTCTTAGAGAATGCGTATGCAGATACAATTGAACCTTTAGGTTCTCGCACAAGTCTTGAATATCAAAGTGATGAAGATGGCACTGTTTCTTATCTGGCAATCTTTGAGTCGGGTAGCCTGATTCTTAAAGTCACTTTTGATAATGAAGATAAAATCAGCGGTTTTCATTATGAGCCGTATGATGATTTGCAAATGCCGGATACGATTGAAGAAAAAGAAGTATCAATCGGCTGGTCTTATGAACTGCAGGGCACATTGACAACGCCTAAAGAAGGAAGCTGTGACACAGTGGTGATATTGGTTCAGGGATCAGGTGCTTCGGATAGAAATGAAAGCATGGGGGCGTTGAAGCCTTTTCGTGATATAGCCTGGGGACTTGCCCAAAAAGGCGTTGCAGTCTATCGGTATGACAAGAGAACCTATACATATGCTGAAAAAATGGCAGAAAAAGACGACTTCACGGTCTATGACGAAGTAATAGATGATGTCGTAAATGCGTATAATAAGATGAACAGTCTGGGCTTTAAAAATATCTATATTGCAGGGCATAGTTTCGGGGGATATTTGATGGGCAGAATCAGTCAGGAACTGTACTGGGCCGACGGGTACATCATCATGGCGGGCAATGTAACGCCGATTGAGGATTTGATACTTACACAAATCAATTATCTAGCTAATTTTGATGGAAATGTCACGGAAAGCGAACAAGCTCAGATCAATACATACGATAAACAAATTGCTGCTATCAAAGCACTGACGAAAGAAAATGCCAATGAGTACTTACCAAGCCAGCTGCTTAGTGCACAGGCTTCTTACTGGCTTGATTTAAAGACGTATGACCCGATAGCGACGATAAAAAAAAGCAGAGCCAAGATATTGATTTTGCAGGGGGCAAAAGATTATCAGGTAACGCTCAGCGAATATGCGAAATGGCAAAACGGGTTGAGTGACAGGGACAACGTCACCTACATACTTTATGATAATTTAAACCATCTGTTCATGCCGTCTACTGTGATGTCGGCCGATGATTACACAAATTTAAACTACGTTGATTCAAATGTCATCAATGATATCTACGCATTTGTAAGCAATTTGTAATGGGAGAGAAGTATGCTGAATATACAAAAACTTTCTAAAACGTATGGCAAAGCCAATTTTAAAGCAGTTGATAATATGAGTCTTGAAGTGAACGATGGAGAGATTTTTGGATTTTTAGGGCCCAACGGTGCCGGGAAAACCACAACCATCAAAATGATCGTGGGGCTGCTAAAGCCTGATTCTGGCAGCATCGAAGTCGGTGGCGTTGATGTATGGCAGATGCCTTATGAGGCAAAAAAACGGATCAGTTATGTCCCCGATAATCCGCAGATCTATACGAAACTCAAAGGCATAGAGTATTTAAATTTTATTGCGGATGTGTATAAAGTACAAAAAAAAGAAAGAGACGAGAAAATAGATGAATATGCGTCTGTATTTGAAATCAAGTCCGCGCTTGGCGATATCATAGAAAGCTATTCGCACGGTATGCAGCAAAAGCTGGTGCTCACGGCCGCACTTCTTCATGAGCCTGATCTAATGGTTCTCGATGAGCCTATGGTCGGCCTTGATCCAAAGTCATCTTTCGCATTAAAAGAAATCATGAAGCAGCACTGTCAAATGGGAAAAAGCATTTTCTTTTCCACGCATGTCTTGGAAGTTGCCGAACGCATTTGCGACAGAGTGGCAATCATCAATAAAGGCAAACTGATAGCACAGGGCACAGTGGAAGAGTTAAGAGCAAAACTCGGCGAAGACGATTCGCTTGAAGAAATCTTTCTGGAGATTACAAAGTCATGAAAGAGCTGATACGTCTTACTTCTGTGAGCCTAAAGAGTGTGTATGGACTTTCTGCACTGCTATATGACTCAAAGAAGAACAAAAAATCAGTGAAAAGGCTTGTATTATTTATTGTTCTGGTGCTTTGCCTGCTTCCGGCATATATTCTTTATATTTCTTTTACGTCGCTGCTCTACGATGCCTACGTTATGCTTAATCAGGCAAATGCCTATCTGGCGCAATATTTGGCGCTCACCTCTGTTGTGATTTTGATATTTGGCATCAGCTATATTTTAGCCTATTTTTATATGGCGAAAGATTTGGATACGTTGCTGTCGCTTCCGCTGAGGCCGGGTAATATTGTGCTTTCTAAAATTCTTACAATTACGATTTCGGAATATTTTTTCGTGCTTCCGATTATGCTTCCGGCGATTATTAAATACGGCGTGGTACAGGGCTGCACCCTCGTATATTATTTTCTTGCGGTAATCGTCATGGCGCTTTTACCTGTGATTGTGCTGGGAATTTTGGCTGTCATTATTATGCTTTTAATGAAAGGCGCGAGCTTTAAAATAAAAAGAGACAAAATCCAACTCATTACTTTGTTTTTAACGCTTGGTTTTATTATCGCTTTTCAATTTATCAATACAAAACTCACGTCTTCCATGGGAGGTAATACTTCGGAGACGATCGCATATTTTTTACAGAATTCCAATGCGTTGCTTAGCAGCATCACAAGAATATTTTTCCCCGCTGTCATCGCTTCAAAAGCGTTGGTTTTTTATAACAGTATCAGTGCATTCGTATATTTGTTTTCCTATTTGTTTATTACGGCGGCAGTGTTGTTTTTATGTGTGCTCTTAGGCAAAAAAGTATATATTCATTCTATTCTTGCCTCATCCAACACAGGCAAAATCAGACAACGAAGCAAAAATATAGAGTATCAGACAAGCAGCCCTGTAATGGCTATTTTTAAAAACGATATGAGAATGATACTCCGGACGCCGATCTATATGTTTAATTGCCTGGGTACGGCTTTTGTGATTCCCATCGTGATTTTAGTCATGTTTTATGCCTCGGGAATGAAGGAACAAATTGATTTTACTGCGGTTGCGTCCCATAAGGAAATAGCCATATTGATTCTGGCGGCTATTTATACATTTTTTGCCGGGCTCTCACCGGTGCTATCCACCACTTTTTCGCGGGAAGGACAGAGCATCTGGATCACAAAGACAATTCCGACCACAACCGATGAACAGTTAAACGGAAGGCTTTTGACACAAATTGTTTTAAGTATTATTTTGATTGCGGTGAGCAGTATCACAATCTATATTATAAGTAAAATCAGCCTTGCGGTTTTGATGTCTGCATTTTTGCTGGCGTTGATTGCTTCGCTTCCGACGGCCTATATTTCATTCTTAATTGATGCATCCAGGCCTCTTTTAAACTGGGATAATCCGCAAAGAGCCGTAAAACAAAATTTCAATGTATTCTTTGCGATGTTGTTTTGTATCATATACATTCTAATTATTGCACTCATTGCCTATATTGCAGTACGGCTTTTGACAAATTTAAAAATAGTCATTATACTCATGTTAATTATCACTGCTATATGTACTCTTGTATTTGACAAATTTACCAGAAAAAAATTCAAAACATTATTTTTAAATATTGAAATTTAAATTTAAAAATGCAATTTCTTTGACCGGCAAAAATAGCCGGTTTTTTATTGCTGAAAAATATAAATTTTTTTATTTTTAACTATTGACATTTAAAATTATAGAGGTATAATGAATTCATAATAAAATTAATAATAATTACTATTATTAAAATATGGAGGTTATCTTATGAAATATTCATGTACAATTTGCGGTTATTCATACGAAGGAGAAATGCCGCCAAAAGAATGTCCGCAATGTAAGGCGCCGGCTGAAAAGTTTGTAGAGGTAAAGGAAGATGCACTTTCTTGGGCAGACCAACATTTTATAGGTTCGACAGAAGGTATGGATCCGAGAGTCGTTGAAGGATTAAATCTGAATTTTATGGGTGAATGCACCGAGGTGGGCATGTATCTGGCAATGAGCAGACAGGCAGACAGAGAAGGCTACCCTGAAGTTGCAGAGGCTTATAAAAGAATCGCTTTTGAAGAAGCGGAGCATGCGGCAAAATTTGCTGAGCTGCTTGGAGAGGTCGTAACAGAGAGCACGAAAAAGAATTTAGAAATGCGTGTAGCTGCCGAAGGCGGAGCCTGCATGGGGAAAAAAGAACTGGCAACACTTGCAAAACAACTTGGATACGATGCGGTGCATGATACGGTTCATGAAATGTGTAAAGACGAGGCACGGCACGGGAGTGCTTTTGCAGGATTATTGAAAAGATATTTTTAAGATACATAAAATGAAATAGATATATTGATATTGATTAGCGGGCATAGTCCCGCTTATTTCGTCTTCGTCCAGTCTGAGGGAGAATAGTGATAAGTATAGATCGACACATTGATTTCATTGCCTATAAGAATGATCATGGTTGTTAAATATAGCCATAACAAGAAGACAAAGATTCCCCCCAGGCTGCCGAATACAAGACCATATCTGCTAAAATTATTAATATAAAACCTAAAAAAGAGGGATGCGATGATCCAGCCAAAAGAACTGAAAATGGCGCCGTAAAAAATGTCTTTGAATCTGAGTTTGATGTTTGGGGCGAATCTGTAAAGCAGGCCGAAACTGAATGTCATGATAAAAAAGATGACGACATAGCTGATCAGTTTGCCTAAAAACACCAAATGCGAAGCCGGACTGAATCTGCTTTCAATCAGATTGCCTATATAATGTCCAAAGACGATCAGCATCAAAGATAGAATAATAATGATAACAAGCAGGATTGCGAAGATGAATGAAAGTATAAACTGTTTTACGGGATGCCTTTGGTTCGACTGCGGATATGAAGTAGCAAGACCGATGATGATACCTCTGATGCCAAGCATAATAAACCATAAAGACAGCACCAGCGTTGCAACGCTCACATTTGACGAAAGCACTTCGTTGATTGCAGAAGATACGGCATCAAAGGCGGTTGTGGGCATAATGAAATCAAGATATGAAAGGATGGTATCTGCCGGAAGATAAAGTTTTGTTGCGATTGAGAGAATGAATATCATGGCAGGAATAAATGACAGCATCAAATAGTAAGACATTTGAGCTGCAATACTGGGCATATTTGAATTTAAAACGCGTATGATAAAGCCTTTCAGATATTTCATCCATTACCGCCATATAAGAATTATGCTAAAATTATTATCTTCCAATATCTGCTTATTTATCCTTTTTTTTGTTTCTAAAGCCATCAAATTCAATCGCATGATTTCTGTATTTAAGAGGAAACAAACTACGCTGAAGAGAATAATTTTGCCGCTCCTTTATACTGATATTTTCAAAATATGCCTGATACAGCGTTTGAATATATGTTTCATCTTCATTATAATCAATTTCTACATTATGTTTCAGATTGATTAAAACATGTTGTTTATCTTTGTACAAGAGTAAATTACTGCGGCTCAAATCGTGGATCATATATGTGCTGCCGCCAAGGCGCGTGTCGAAAAAATCGGTCAGCAAAATCGTGATATCATAGGCTGGTTCATATTTGGCATATAAAAAACCACCGATGTCTATGAAACGCAGAAAACCGTGATAGCGGTTGATGGCATTTATAATTGCTCTTTTGTAAGAGTATATTTTATGCATTGCCTCATTATAACATATATTTTTGTTTATAAGTGAATTTATATATTCTATGATACTGTTCTCTTTGTCGATTGCATCATAAATAAATGCATAGTAAATATTCTCATAGACCTCAACGCCGAATTTCAATAAAAGCCTGTCTCTTGTTTTTGCGGCATGAAGCATATTTGTCTGATGAAGCTGGGTATCCAATAAAAACAAATCGGAAGAGGAAGCAAGGATACTTTCAGCACCGGTTGTGTAGTAAGTATATAGCGCACTGAGCAGGCCTTCAAATGTGTTGTCATAACATATAATCATGAAAGTATTTTTCCTTCCTTATTTAAAAATGACAATTGTTTATACTGCTTATCGCTTAAAATAAGATGTAAATCTTCGGCATAATAATTTTTATAAAGAATGCTTTTGCCGTTTAAGGTGATAAAATATTTGGCTCGTTTTAATACAACACCTAATTTTTTTAGCGCATCATAATCAATAAAAGCCTTAGAACGAAACGAAATAATTCTTGCCGCACTTCTTCGACCGATTCCCGGAATGCGCAGCAGTGTTTTATAATCGGCCTTGGTAATCTCGATAGGAAAGAGCGCGTAATTCCTAATCGCCCAGTTTGTTTTTGGATCTAAATTTAAATCAAAGTTTTCTGTCTGCTCGTCGAGCAGTTCGTCGGCATCAAAATGGTAGTAGCGCATCAGCCAATCTGCCTGATACAGCCTGTTCTCGCGTTTTAAAGGTATTTTAGTATATATGGAAGGCAACAGAGTGCTGTCATTGACAGGGATATAGGCCGAATACGTCACACGTGATAGATTCATTTTCTGATATAAATATTTGCTGGTCTGCAGTATTTGGTAATCTGAATCCTTGCTTGCGCCAATGATCATCTGTGTCGATTGACCGCCGGGAATAAAGCGGGAATGCCTGCCGCCCTCTGAAGCCGGCAAAGCTTTCGTGGTGCGCTCACAGAGATATCCAATCGGCTTTAAGATCTCTTCATAGCTTTTTTGAGGAGCCAGCAAACGTAAGCTCTGCCGGCTGGGAAGCTCAATATTCACGCTCATCCTGTCAGCCAAATAGGCGCAGGATTCAATTAAAGACAAGTCAGCGCCTGCGATGGCTTTGGCGTGGATGTAGCCGCCAAAGGTATATTTTTTACGTAAAAGATAGAGTGTTTTATATATATTTTCCTGTGTGCGGGTGGGGGAATGCTCGACTGCAGAGCTTAAAAATAAGCCCGATATATAATTGCGTCTATAGAATTCATGTGTAAGGGCCGCAAGCTCTTCGCTGTTAAAGCTGGCCCGTTTGCAGTCGTTGCTTATTTTGTTTACGCAATACATACAGTTATAAATACATTTATTCGTAAATAACACTTTCAAAAGCGAGACGCATCTGCCGTCGGAGGTATAGCTGTGGCAGATACCTGAACCATTATAAGAATGCATAGCATGTTTTTGCGACGGACCTGTAAACGACGATGCGCAGGATGCGTCATACTTTGCCGCGTCTGACAATATTTTTAATTTTTCTAAAGTATTCTCCGTAATCAATTTCATCACCCGAAAACAGTATAGCACGATAACAGTAAAAAATCAAACATATGTTCGATAAATTGAGCATTGAAAATGTTTAAATCGATGATATAATAGTACTAAATGAAATAAGGAGGTTTGATAGCATGGTTTTAAAGACAAGTCAGTCCGTAAAAGAAAAACTTGGCGGCGAGGGAGAAGGCAAAGCGCTTGTGAGGATGGTGTTGCCATCAGATAAGCTCAATGATAAAGGCAGGATGTTTAATCATATCTGGTTGGAGCCGCAAAGCTCTATTAGTTATCATCAACATGTAGGGGAGACAGAATGGTATTACATTATCAAAGGACATGGGTTTTTCCACGATAACGGAAAAGATGTGGAAGTTTACGAAGGAGATGTTTGCGTCACCAACGATCAGGAGTTTCACAGCTTAAAAAACATAGGTGATGATGTTTTGGAAATGATTGCATTGATATTATATAAATAAACAAAAAAGCAGAGAGACTCTCTGCTTTTCTTTATAGATAAATGAGATTAAATGCTTAAAATATCTTCATGCGCAATCTTGAGTTGCTCGATGATATTAATATTTTGCGGACAGTGTTCTTCGCACTGACCGCATTCAATGCAGTTATCCGGACGTCTTTTTAGCGGCACATGCGCGTTATATTGTATTTTTGTGATGGGGGCATTTTCATAAATATATCTTCCGTTGTAGAGTGAGAATATAAGATTGATCGGTATTTTTTGCGGGCAGCCGTCCACACAGTAGAGGCAACCTGTACAGGGTACTTTAGTGCGCGAGTTATAAAATTCTCTTAAATCTTCAATCAGTTGTTTTTCATTTGCGGTCAAATCGTCCACACCGTATACAGATGCGGTATCTATGTTTTGTGTAATCTGCTCCAGGCTGCTGGCACCGCTGAGTACACAGCTTATCTGTGGCAGATTGAATAAATATTTAAGTCCAAGTTCCACCATGGATATTTCAACATGATTCTTATCAAATAATTGCTGCATTGTCGGAGTGAGTGTGGCTGAGAGTCTTCCGCCTTTGAGCGGCTCCATGATCACGACGGGAATATTTTTGCTGGCCGCATATGCAAGGCCCTCAAGTCCGGCCTGGAAATGCTCATCCATATAATTCAATTGTATCTGGCAAAAATCCCAATCATACGAATCGAGAATTTCTTTAAATACCTTTAAATTATCATGAAAAGAAAATCCCATTTGTTTGACGGTGCCGTCTTTTTTGATTTTATCCATAAAAGTAAAAGGATCGTGCTTTTTTGCATTATGCCAGGAAGGGGCATTGAGTGCGTGAAGAAGATAAAAGTCAAGATAATCGGTCTGCAGGTTGCTAAGTTGCTCGTTAAACAGCTTGTAATAGTCTGCATGCTGCTCTACAAACCATGTCGGATTTTTGGTCGTTAAATGGATTTTTTCTCTGATGCCGTTGTTTTTTAATACGTTTCCTACAAATTTTTCAGACATGCCGCCATGATAGGGATAGGCGGTGTCAAAATAATTGACCCCGTTTTCATAGGCATAAAGTATCATTTTCTCGGCATGTGCTTCGTCTATTTTTGAATTGTCGCCTTCAAGTACGGGAAAGCGCATACAGCCAAGACCCAGTTGCGATATTTCAAGACCATTTTTAAATTGTCTGTATTTCATGACATCCCTCCTGATTTTTATTTAGGGTACTAAAATAATGATAACAGAAAATAGTCAGGGAAACAATTTATTTGTTCTTTTACAGGTTCTTCGGTTGTATGCTTGACAAGTGACGGTAAAAGAAATATAATTTAAAAAATTTTAATAATTTTAATGCGTAAAAGAGTAAAAACAATTTTTGCCTTAAGAGAGTAAAACAATGGTGGGAGTTTTATGGCCGGTTTGTTTTGAATGGGTTTACAAAATTCTTGAAGGAAATGTCAAGACGCAAAAAGCGTTATCATTAAAAGTGGACTATAGTTTATAGTCAAAATAGGTGGTACCGCGGTTATATAAATTAAATCGTCCTTTAGAATTAAAATCTTAAGGGCGTTTTTTAATACTTTCAAAAGAAAGAGGTTACGAGATGAGTAATACGGAAAAGAAAAGGATGCTGAGCGGCATTCAGCCGTCGGGAGATTTTACAATAGGTAATTACTTTGGAGCGATTAAAAACTGGGTTGAAGCCCAATATGAATTTGACTGTTATTTTTGTATTGTGGATCTGCACGCATTAACGGTGCCGCAGGTGCCTTCGGTATTGAGAGCCAAAACCATGGAATGCTATGCCATGCTGATTGCGGCGGGGCTCAATCCCGAGCATACAACTCTTTTTATCCAGTCGCATGTAAGTGCACACAGCGAACTTGCATGGCTGCTTAATTGCAACACATACATGGGGGAGCTCTCCCGCATGACGCAGTATAAAGATAAATCGGCAAAGCAAGGGGAAAATATTCGTGCTGCCCTGTTTGATTATCCTGTTTTAATGGCAGCGGATATACTGCTCTACCAGCCGCATTATGTTCCTGTGGGCGATGACCAAAGACAACATATAGAGCTTTGCCGGGATGTTGCCATTCGTTTTAATAATGCATATTCCGACACTTTTATCATACCTGAAGGATATTATCCGAAAGTTGGTGCCAGGATCATGAGCCTGTCTGAGCCGACCGGCAAAATGAGCAAATCCGACAGCAATGAGAACGGATATATTTCGCTAAAAGACAGCCCGGATGCTATCATGAGAAAATTTAAAAGAGCCGTTACGGATTCCGATGCATCTGTGCGTTATGATGAAAAAGAAAAGCCGGGTATTTCTAATCTGCTGCAAATTTATGCCTCTTCCGCAGATATATCACTCGACAAAGCCATAGAGGATTGCAAGGATTTATCCTATGCAGATTTTAAAGTGCGTGCTGCAGAAGCTGTCATTGAATCACTGCGTCCGATCCAAGATGAATTCAATAGATTAATGAAAGATAAAACTACGCTTGAGGAATACATGTCTTTAGGAGCGAGTAAGGCAGAAAGCATGGCAAAGAAAACCTTAAAAAAAGCTCAAAAAAAAATGGGGCTCGTTTTAAAAAAATAAATGCATATTCATAGCATTGAGATAATAAATATTCATACATTAAGCCTTCGTTTATGTAACTATATCAATAAATACATTTATATTTATGCAAAATCATAAATTTATATAAGCGAAATCGTAATTTTTTATTTGTATTTTAAATATTTATTGATATAATAGATATGTTACAATTTTTTGTAAAATGATTTAATGGAGGTTAAGCTATGGACATTAAACCGTTTAGAAAGATTCTTATAGCCAATCGCGGTGAAATAGCTATTCGAGTTATGCGCGCCGTCAATGAATTGGGTTATAAAAGCGTTGCAGTTTATTCCAAAGAAGATAAGCTCGCGCTCTTTAGAAGCAAAGCAGACGAATCGTATATGCTTGATAAAGAAAATACACCTGTTGGAGCATACTTAAATATATATAAGATCTTGGAAATCGCAAAAGCCAGAAGAGCAACTGCAATTCATCCCGGATATGGGTTTTTATCCGAAAATCCTGATTTTGTAAGAGAATGTGAAAGAGAAGGCATCACCTTTATAGGGCCGCCGGCCGATGTTATGGAAATCTTTGGCGATAAGGTAGCGGCAAAGAAGTTTGCAGATAAAATAGGTGTGCCGGTACTAAAAGGTACGGCTAAACCTGTTGATAATGAAGAAGAACTCGTAAAAGTGGCGCAGGAAATAGGGTATCCCGTTATTTTAAAAGCTTCTTTTGGCGGCGGCGGAAGAGGCATGCGTGTCGTCAATGATGAGAGCGCATTAATAAAAGAATTTAAAACCGCAGTCAGCGAAGCAAAAAAAGCTTTTGGAAACGGCGAAGTATTTGTCGAAAAATATCTTGAAACACCAAAACATATTGAGGTGCAAATTTTAGCCGATCAATACGGCAATGTTGTGCATTTATATGAGCGTGACTGCTCCATACAAAGAAGACATCAAAAAGTAATCGAGTTTACGCCGTCTATGGCGATTGATGATGAAAAGAGGAAAGTTATTTGCGCGGATGCAGTTAAACTCGCCAAAGAAGTAGGCTATGTCAATGCAGGCACTGTAGAGTTTTTACTTGATGCGAAGGGTAATCATTACTTTATGGAGATGAATCCCAGAATCCAAGTAGAGCACACTGTAACGGAAATGACAACCGGCATAGATATCGTGCAGGCACAGATTTTGATTGCGCAGGGTTACCCGCTTGCAAGCCAGGAGATCGGCATCTATTCTCAGGATGATATTATCCCGCGCGGCAGCGCGATTCAATGCAGGATAACCGCAGAAGACCCGAAGAACAACTTTATGCCTGATACCGGAAAAATAACGGTCTACCGTACGGCAGCGGGAAACGGCATCCGTCTCGACGGGGGCAATGGCTTCACGGGTGCTGAGATTACGCCTTATTACGATAGCTTGCTTGTCAAAACCATCGTTTGGGACAGCAGCTTTGAAAAAGCCAGGAGAAAAGCACTGCGTGCGCTAAAAGAACATTATGTCGAAGGGGTAAAAACCAATACGGATTTTTTGATCAATGTATTGCAGCATGATGTGTTTAAGAACGGCGCGTGCAATACGCTCTTTATAGACCAGCATCCCGAATTGTTCGCAATAAAGAAATCGGTTGACCAGGAATCGAAGATTGCCCAGTATTTAGCCGAAATAATAATCAATAAGACACAGGGCGAGAAGAAAGATTATCCGGCGCCTTACATACCCGATGTCGAGGGCATGTCCATAAAAGACGGCACAAAGCAGCTTTTAGATAAATACGGACCGAGTGGGGTTGTCGATTATATCAAAAAACAAAATAAACTTCTCGTGACAGACACAACCTACAGAGATGCGCATCAATCGCTTGCGGCCACGCGTATGAGAACGAGAGATATGCTGGATATTTCCAATGCCGTGGCGGTCTATGGTGCCGATTTTTTCTCGGTTGAAATGTGGGGCGGAGCAACATTTGATACAGCTTACCGATTCTTGCATGAATCCCCTTGGACACGGCTCAAAAGACTCAGAAAAAGAATACCGAATATCATGTTTCAAATGCTTCTTAGAGGCTCGAACGCTGTTGGGTATAAAAATTATCCGGACAATGTCATTGAGGTCTTTATTGAAGAATCGGCTAAAGCAGGCATTGACGTCTTTAGAATTTTTGACTCATTAAACTGGCTTGAAGCATTAAAACTTCCCACAGAACAAGTACTGAAAAACAATAAAATCGCGGAAGTTTGCCTATGCTACACAGGAGATATCTTAGATAAAAGCAAAACAAAATATGATATAAATTATTATATTAAAAAGGGAAAAGAAATCGAATCTATGGGCGCCCATATACTGGGGATTAAAGATATGAGCGGGCTTGTAAGGCCGCAGGCAGCATATGATTTGGTAAAAGCATTAAAAGAAGAGATCAGTATACCAATCCACTTTCACACGCATGACACGGCCGGTAACGCCGTAGCTTCTGTTTTGAGTGCGGCGAGGGCGGGAGTGGATATCGCCGATATGGCGCTCAATTCAATGAGCGGGCTTACTTCGCAGCCTGCGCTCAACAGTATTGTTGCGGCGCTTAAAAACACGGGCCGCGATACCGAAATGGATGAATTGGGATTGCAGCTGCTCAGTGATTACTGGGAGAATGTCCGAGAAGTATATTACGAGGCAGAATCCGGAATGAAAACACCCACGGCGGAAGTGTATCGCTATGAAGTGCCCGGCGGACAATATTCCAATCTTAAAAAACAAGCGGAAAGCTTTGGACTTGGTCATCGATTCAGAGATCTGCTGGAAACCTATAAAGATGCCAATGAACTGTTTGGGGACATTGTAAAAGTAACGCCTTCTTCAAAATCAGTTGGGGATATGGCCATCTTTATGATGCAAAACGGCTTGACAATAGAGAATATTTATGAAAAAGGGAAAAATCTTGCTTTCCCGGATTCGGTTGTGGACTTCTTTAAAGGTATGCTCGGTCAGCCCGAAGGCGGATTCAACCATAAACTTCAGGAAATCGTACTCAAAGGTCAGGAACCGCTCACGGTGCGCCCGGGTGAATTGCTTGAAGATGTTGATTTTGATGCGATTCGTGCAGACTACTTAGAACGATACGGAAGAGAATTAAATATGCGCTCGGTGATCAGCGCGGCATTGTATCCAAAAGTCTATGATGATTATATGAAATTCTTAACCGAATACGGCGATTATATACAAATGGAATCGCATGTCTTCTTTAACTCGCTTCGTATAGGCGAAGAAACGGAAGTTGAAATCGCAAAAGGCGTGCGCTGCATGATCAAGCTGGTACATATCGGAAAAGATGTCGGAGAAGACGGATACAGAAGATTCATATTTGAAATCAATGGTTTCAGACGTGATATTTATGTAAAAGATGAAAACAGCATTCCGGCAGTATTTAAAACAACCGTTAAAATGGCGGATGAATGTAATGAAAACCATATTGCTCCGCCGATCAAAGGTACCATTATGGCCGTTCATGTATCTGTAGGCGAAAAAGTAAAGAAAAATCAACCGCTTGCCATTGTTGAAGCGATGAAAATGGAAACGGAAATCACTGCGCCAAAAGACAGCATTATTGCAGCTGTGCATGTACAAAAAGGTGACAGCGTAGAGAAGGGCCAGTTGATTATAGAACTTGAATAATCATATAAAAGAAGGCTGCCTGTCTTAAAAGACAGGCAGTTTTTAATTAAAAACCTTTTAAAAACAGTATTCTTCTGTGGCTTTGTGAATATACATCAATTTCCTTAATCGCTTTGAAGCCAAGTGCTTCTATAGATTTTATGCTGGCAATGTTATCAGGATGGATCACGGTAAAAAATACGTTTATATGATTTGCGTGAGCAAGCGACAGTGTGTGTCTGCTCATTTTGGTCTGCAATCTGTTTTTTCTATAATCTTCATCTACAAAAGCACCGTTTAAAAGCATCTTATTGCTGCCGGCGTATTTTTCGTCCAAAAAGGGGGAAACCTCATCAAATTCTTTGCCTTCGACAGTTGCCGCTCTGAATGCGATAAGTTTATTGTCGTCAGTAAAAACTCCTAAGACAATATTGTCCTTGTTTTTAAATAAATGTTCAAATTCATGCTCCATAAAAGGAGCAAAAAGATTTGGATCATCCAGAGAGAGAATAATTTTATTTTGAAGCACAATAATATTTTCAATATCCTTTTTGTTTAATTTTCTCATATAGCAGGTTTCTTTGTTACCTGTTTTCTGATTTATTACAAAATCCATTTTTGTATTCATATGCTTCTCCTGAAACGATAGAATAAGTGTTGTAAAGGCTTGTATGAAAAAAGCGGGTATACAGTTATGCTAATTAAGCGATTGTGTGCTCGATGAATATTTTCAAGCCGATTAATATTAAAATAATTCCACCGAATATTTCGGCTTTATTTTTAAAAAGACTGCCGAATTGTCTGCCGATGAAAAAAGCAAAGATACAAAGTATAAAAGTTGTGATTCCTATGACGGCAATTGACAAGTAAATATCCACTTGAATGACTGCCAAGCTTATGCCGAGCGCAAAAGCATCGATACTTGTTGCCAGTGCCTGCAGCAGCAGGCATTTATTTGTAAGAGGCGGACACGTTGCGGTGCATACTTCTAGGCGGCTGTTTTTGACAGCTTCAATAATCATCTTAGCTCCTAAAATAGAAAGGATAATTAGAACGATCCAATGATCTATGCTTTGTATCATGTGGCTGAAAACACTACCGGCAAAGTAGCCGATAAAGGGCATAAGAGCCTGAAAAAAGCCGAAATAAAATGCCATGAGCAGTATTTTGTTTTTTGAAACATTTTTATAGATCATACCATTGGAGATGGAAACGGCAGACGCATCCATCGACAGGCCGACCGCCGCGAGCAGTAATGTAATAAAATTCAATCGTATCCCCCGATAGTTTGATTATAGTATTAATAATATATATTTATATTTCTGGAGTTTAAGCCGAAAGATTATAATTCTTCGTCCCTCGGAATTAATTTTTCCCCGTATACAAGCATTTCGCTGACTTGTTCAAGTGAAAATTTATGGCGTTTGCCTGCGCGCAAATCGAGTGCAAAAGAAGAACATACCTGTGCGAAGAGTGTGCTTTTGTAGAGAGAAAAATCATTGGCGAGCGAATAGACAATCCCTGCACCGTATGCATATTCTGCTTCTTTTTTGTTATTTAATACGCTTTTATAGGCAGGCACATGCACTATGTTGAATACATCGGCCGCAATGGAGCCGTATTGATCCAAAAGAATATAGACTCTTTTAATGCCTTTTTCTTCAACAAGATATTTTGCGCACTCTTTTGCTTCATCTGTAGTCTGAATAAGCCTGCCGCACAGAGCTTCGGCCTGTAATTTATTTAATTGAATGATGTCAAACTTATTTAAAAAATCGGATATTTTAGAAAAATCATCCGCGCTTAGAGGCTGAAGCATTTTTACAGCTGCGTCGGTATAACATGCAAGATACTGAAGACAATCGTAATTCAGTGAGTCGTCTATCAATAAAATATTTGGTATTTGATCAACAAAATTCTTTATATAATTGGAAGTAATCATACAAGATATATTTTCGCTTTCAACACAGGCAAACAGTTCATCATCTATATCTATCAAAGATAAGTTGGATGTTGTAGGCGTATCTTTTATGATAAGACTTTGTGAGATATCAATGCCGAGCGTGGTCAAATCATTTAATAAGTTCTTGCCGAAAATATCGTCGCCTACTGCTGTTATGAAATTCAGCGGAACACACAGGCGGGCTAAATATTCTGCAGTATTTCTCAGCATGCCGCTGTCATGAATGGCAAGGCTGCCTTGCGTTGTGCCGTAGCTGATAATTCTTTTTTTGCTGTGTCCCGAGATATCAATATATGAGGCGCCTATTAACAATATTTTCATATATCACCTGTATTATTTTAGATAGAATCACATTAAAGTATAACATATAATCTAAACGTTTTACAATAAACATATTATATTAAAATAAAAAGATGATTTGGCGTATGATAACAATAAACGTGAGATGCTACAGGCTGGGCTTTAAGATATCAACAATCAAATTAAAGGATTGAATCAGGAGCATGAACAATATCTACTATTCTGTAATGTGTTCAATGGCAAAGAAAAAATTGATCAATTGATAGCGGATTAATAACTCAGCGTTGCATTGGCTATTATGGTATATTTATAAAATTGAAACAAAATAAGCACAGTTGATATAAATTGCAGTTTTGCTTTCATATTTATTGTCTTTTGAAAATATGAGAGATAAAATGTTGAAATGTCGGCACAAAAATTAGTCTTTTAAATGTCCGTATGCATTATGCCAGCTATCAGCTTTTTCGATGAAATTTTCATAACCGTATTTGATGATATAGGCTGTGGATTGCCTGTATTTGCTGTATTTATAGCCCTGATGATGATGAAACTTTTGAATTATATCGCATTGTTCATAATGAATGCAGCCGACACATAATAACTGTTGATATAGCATACCTTTATTTTGCATCTGGCTTTTGAAAGATCACGCTGTTTTTGTGCGTATCCGATTTTGCAACCTGTACATTTTTTAGCAATGTAGACTTTGCATGTTTTGCAATATGCGCCGCAGTATCCTATTTCTAATTTTGTCATAGAAGCCTTCCTTTTAAAATTTATTTAAAACCGTATAATATCGTTGATTTTTAATTTTGTTTTGTTTGAAGTCCCAAAAAGCAATAAAGGTCTGTGAAGGCTCATGTGTGAGAGGATGCATACAAAATTCGAAAACATTGATATGTTTGATGAGCTGTTTATAAGTAAGCTCTGCATAACAACTCGGCACAACCGACAGGTTATTCATAAGAAGGTCATAAAGTTGTGTTTTTGTTATTTGTTCGAGATACAAACTTTTTGGAAGCGGAGAAATATTGCTTAAAAGAAAATCAAATTGAAGCAGAGCCTGTTCGATTTGCGTATAGTTTTTCTTGTATTTCAAAAAGCAGGCAAGCATTTCGTATAAATCGGGTTTCGCTAGTTTTTTATATAAAACAGAAGTATTTTGGAAATAAATACCGAGCTGCTCAAAAAAAGCAAATGCGTTGCCGGTATAGTATTTATTGAGCACATACTCTAAAATATTTATAAAACTTTGTGAATTATAGAATTTATCCACTGTCATTTCTATTGTCTTTAAGTTTAAAATATCCTCATAACTCATCCATTTGTTTCTGATGATTTCATACGGAGCCGTTTCATCGTAGACATAGGCGCCGTCTTTTAACATATCCATCATCGGAGAACCTTTTAATATTTTCAAAAAGCCCAGCTGCAGCATGTCGGAATGAAGATCGTAGACAAAATTAAACGACTCTTTGAAACTTTCATAACTTTCACAAGGAAGGCCTGCGATGAGGTCGGTATGAATATGAATATTTGTGTTTTTTGCAAGGCGTTTCAAATACAATTTTATTTTATCCAAATCGTTTTTTCGTGAAATAGCCTGCAGTGTTTGTTGATTAATGCTTTGTATGCCCGCTTCAAGCTGCACAAAGCCGGAGGGCATTTGAATAAGCAATGCGATATTCTCTTCGGTCAACAAATCCGCAGCGATTTCAAAGTGAAACGTTGTATGGTTATTATTATCTTTGATAAACTGCCATATTTTTTGTGCGCGTAATGCGTCGGTGTTAAAGGTTCTGTCTGTGAATTTTACGATCGGGATTTTATTTTCTATAAAAAAAGACAGCTCCTTAAAAACTTTGTCCAAGTTTTTGTAACGCAATTGTTTTTCTATGGAAGACATACAGTAAGCGCATTTAAAAGGGCAGCCTCGGCTTGATTCGTAATAGATGATTTTATTTTTAAACAAAGTCAAATTTTCTTTGTTATAAGGGAAGATAATATCATTCAAATCAATTAAATGTAGCTCTTCCTGTGTTGTGATGATTTCTTTGCCTCTTTTGAATACAATATTAAAAAGACCGTCAAGATCGTCTTTGTTACACAGGGCTTGCAAGACATTGTTCAAAGTGTATTCGCCCTCGCCTTTGATGATGATATCGGCTGCGTTGTTGCGAGAGAGAAAGTCTTCGGCATTAAAACTCACTTCCGGGCCGCCCAATATAATGATGCAGGAAGGCAGTATTTTTTTTAGCTTGCCAATGAGTTTCTTAACAAACTCCACATTAAAAATATAAACGCTGAACATGAAAATTTCTGTGCCGCGCTGATAAAGATTCCTTAAGATCGAATCCATATCGTCGTTGATGCTGTATTCCATAACGTCAACATTGAGTAATGTTTTATCGATATGATGATACAAAATATGGGCGGCAAACGATGAATGAATAAATTTTGAATTGACGGCGCATAGTATCGCTTTCATAATCTAATCCCCTGTACTACAATTCCCTATAGTTTAACATGATTTTTTAGAAATTAAAATGTCATATGTTATTTATTGTTTGACATGTCTCTTTGCCTGAATATATACTGTTCTTATTAGAGGAGGTGTGACCATGAAAATTACAAAAATTGATGTAATGATTTTAAAGCCCAATCAAAAAAACACAGGCGGAGGAGTGAAAATTGACTGGGCGAACTTTGACAGAAATTGCAGGCCAATCGTATGCCGCATATACACCGACGAGGGGCTTTACGGAGACGGGGAAGCAGGCATGCTTTTTGGCGTTGGGGCGCTTGGCACAGCTGGAATGATGCGAGATTTTGCCCGAATGATCATTGGAATGGACCCGTTGGACAATGAAGTTATTTGGGACAAGTTTTATAAACAAGGATATTTTACACAGAGCGGCGGTCCGATTATTTATGCTGCTATTTCTGCGTTTGATATGGCTCTATGGGATATTAAAGGAAAATATTTTAATGTTCCGATTGCAAAACTGCTTGGAGGAAGTCGCAGAAAAGAGCTGCGATGCTATGCCAGCCAGCTGCAATTCGGCTGGGGACTGGAGCTGACGCCTGCATTCCAGACACAAGATTATGTCAATAATGCCTTAAAAGCTGTCAGTGAAGGCTATGATGCCATTAAAATCGATTTCTTTACGCTGGATAAGGATGGAAGTGGGTTTACGGAAGAACAACGCTGCGGATTGCTTGAGCCTTATTATGTAGATTTGGTCGAGGAAAGAGTAGCGGCGGTGCGAGAAGCTATTGGTCCTACGGTAGACTTAATCGTCGAAGGTCATTCATTCACGGATGCGCTGTCAGCAGTGCAGATCGGTGAGAGAATTAAAAAATACAACATATTCTACTACGAAGAACCCTGTACGCCGACTCCGAAGATGCAAAAATATGTGGCGGATGCTTTGGGTATTCCGATGGGCAGCGGTGAAAGAATCTTTTCGCGCTGGCAGTATGCCCCGTATATTGAAAACTTGTCTTTGCAAGTGCTCCAGCCCGATTTGTCCAACTGCGGCGGCATAACTGAAGCAAAGAAGATAGCGGATATGGCCTATATTTATGATATCGGTATCCAGGCGCATGTTTGCGGCACAGCGCTTACTCTTGCAACAGCGCTTAACTTTGAATCGGTCATTCCGAATTTCATCATTCATGAACATCATGTGGTTCAGTTCAGACCATACATGAAAGAACTGTGCACCATGGACTACGAACCGGTAAACGGTAAATTCAAAGTGCCTGAAGCTGTTGGTATCGGTGCGGAACTCAGTGAGTTTGCGCTGACGCACTGTGAAAAATGGACAATTGAATAATCTAAAGAAGTAATAATAAAAACGCGGCAAGAAACTTGCCGCGTTTTTATTATTTGAAAATCAACGATCTTTAATAAAAAATTAGATATATTTTACTTAAATATTAATAATATCAATATAATTATTAAAAAAATTAATAATTATATTGACACATTTAAGCTTATGCTGTATAGTATGAATGTAGATTAAGTTTTAATCAAAGGAAAGGGGAAAAATTATGGAATATATCATGCCTTCGCGCTGTCCCGTCTGCGGAGAAAAATTAAATGTCACAAAACTCAGCTGTCCTAAATGCGCAACGGATATCAACGGGGCTTTTCAGCCTTGCATGTACTGCTCGCTCGATGAGAGAATGAGGCTTTTTTTAGATACGTTTCTGAAATGCCGAGGCAATATAAAGGAAGTCGAAAAAGCGCTGGGGATCTCTTATCCGACTGTAAAAGGTCTGTTGGATGAATTGATTAAGACGCTTTTTAAAGAAGAAGAGATCAAAAATGTAGCCGCTATGACAACGGCCGATGTACTGGATTTGCTGGAAAGCGGAGAAATCACAGCCGGTGAAGCAGCTGAACTTTTAAAAAAATATCATTAAAGGAGAAAGAAAAAATGAATGATAAAACAAGAATACTCAATATGGTCAGCGAAGGGAAAATTACGGTAGAGGAAGCCGCAAAACTTCTTGATGCACTTGAACAAAATGATAAGAGTATAGCAGAACCTGTAGCGCTGAAAGGAAAACAAGGAAGAAAACCAACAAAGTTAAGAGTGAACATCGACGCAGGAGAAAACAATAAAAAATCTAAGGTAAACGTCAATATACCGCTTTCGCTTGTGCGCACGATCGGTCCTATAGTCTCTAAGAATATGCCTAAAGAAGCACAGGATGAAATGAATAAAAAGGGCATAGATATTGCAGGCATTATGGACAGTATTGAAGAATTGATTGATGCTGCCGCAGAAGAAGATATCGTAAATGTTGACATTGAAGGCGACGAAGCATCTAAGGTGCGTGTGTATGTGGAGTAGGCCGTCTTTGTTTCTGTTGATCAATATTAAAATAACGAAAGGAAAAAAAATCAGGTTTGTTTTGCCGCTGCCACTGTTTATTATTTACGGTTTTTCTGATATGATATTGGATATGATGGATTTTGCCGCTTTGTTTATGCCTAAGAAAGCAAAGCTTAAGGCAGATGCAAAAAGCAAAGTATCGTTTCAAACGGTGCATTCGTCTATGACGTGCGCGCATTTGATTATAAAAGATTTATTTTTCATCAAGGCGCCGTGGGAACTTTGCTCGGTTGATGCCGACGGGGTTTTGGTAAAAATCAAATTTTATTAAAAGTGAGGAAAAATGATGAGAATAATAATCAAGTGGTTGATTTGCTGCATTTCATTATATATAGCGTTGCTGCTTTTTCCAAACTATATGCTGCTTGACGCGAATCCGCTTATTTTGCTCGGAGCAGGAACGGTGCTGTGGCTCGTTAATATCTTTATTCGTCCGATTGCGCAAATCGTGAGCATCATTGCAACGCTTCTGACACTGGGGCTTTTCAGCATTATTGTCAATGCTGCGATGGTTTCGATTATGGATAAATTTATCGGAAGCCTTTATATCACAAGTTTTTGGGTGAATATTTTTATTGCTGTCCTGATTTCTATCGGCAATATGTTTTTAGCCAAAAGAGTAAAACGTTAAAGATAACGGCAAATATTTAAAATCCGCAATATTATACTATACGGCTTTATAATAAAGGTGTAGAATTCATAAACAAATATTTTCGGAGAATGATTTATGAATATTGCATCTTTTATTGTTTATTGCATCATTGTAACTTTCACACCGGGTCCTACGAATATTGCCATATTATCGATTGCCAATAATTGTCTGCTGAAGCAAACATTTCGATATGTGCTCGGCGCCGGCAGCGCGCTTACAACACTTCTGATAATCTCTGTTGTTTTTAACAGTGCCCTTGTCGGGTTTATTCCTAAAATTTTGCTCGTTATGAAAGTGATCGGCTGCACATACATGCTTTATCTTGCTTATCAGGTATCGAGAATGCATGTATCCAATAAAAATTTTCAACAAACTGCGAATTTTGTATCCGGATTTATTATGCAGTTTGCAAATCCCAAAGTTTGGATCTTTACGATGACGGTTATTCCAAGCTTTATCATGCCGTATTATCAGTCGGTGACTGCATATTTGGCGTATGCGCTTCTTGTTGCAGTCATAGCATTTTGCGCGCTTACAACGTGGGCATTGTTTGGAACGATTTTTAAAAGATTTTTGCAAAAGTATCAAAAAGCGGTTAACATAATACTAGCTTTATTATTGGCCTACTCTGCAATAGAAGTATCGGGGATTATTGAATTATTAAAACGGGGAGGCGTATGAATACATTTATTTATAAAAAAACAGCCGATATCACTGCGCTTGCGGCAAGATTTTCTGATTTTAAATATAAAAAACATTGCCACGAGGAATACGCTTTGGGGGTAACACTGCGTGGCATACAACAATATAATCTGGATGGAAGCGTGCAGTCTTCTTACAGAGATGGAGTCATGCTTTTTAATCCGCAGCAGGTACACGATGGAAGAGCGCAGGATGAGGAAGGAATCGATTATGTTATGCTTTATATTCACCCGAAGCTTTTTTTACAGTTACTTGGGCAAAAAAATTATATCAAATTTTCTGAACCGATCGTCTATAACCGCAGGCTGGAATGCAGTATTTTAAATGTCATTAAAGCAGCATTCAACGACAAAGATGAGATGTTGTGCAGTGAGCTGCTTTTAGACCTTGCAGGATGTTTTAAGCAGGTAGAAATAAATACTCCCGTCAAAAAAGAAAATAAAATGATTTATAAGGCCAAGGAAATGATCTGGGCAAAAGCAGATAAAACAATGAAGTTAGATGAGCTTTGCGGAGAACTTTCAATATCAAAATATCAATTTATAAGAACTTTTAAGGCGAATACGGGCATATCTCCCTATCAGTTTTATTTAAACTGCAAAGTTGAATATGCAAAAAAAGTAATCGAAAGCACAAAAGATATTTACCTGGCGGTTGCCGAATGCGGTTTTGTTGATTTAACGCATTTGAACAGGCATTTTAAAAGCGTATATGGGATAACGCCGTTTGAATACCTGTCGAATATAAGTTGACTTTACTTCTGTTGAAAAAAAACGATTATTTCACTTTCGCAATTAGCCCGATCGTATCAAAATATTTGCCTCCTTCGGCTTCCATCATTTTTATATCTCTTTTCGCGTAAGGATGTGGTGATTCTAACCATTCAGCCCAAGCCTCATCATGACAGAAGTGAGAAAAAGCGTGCAGGAGCTCTATGTTTTCTGATTGCTGCCAAAGGCTTTTCCACCAGCCCAGTGTGTAAAAATTCATATCATCTTGCCAAAAAGGCAGCATCTCTTCGGGAACACCGGAGCTAAAATCTTTTTTTAAACCCGGTATGCTTACTGCAATGATACCTCCTTTTTTTACAAGCGGAATAAGATGTTTATCGAGATAATCCTGCTCAGCACCAAAATAGGGAAAAGCGTCTATGCAGATCACCGCGTCAAAATATTCGTGTGCAAAAGGCAGCTTATGCGCTTCGGCGTGGATGGGTATGATTTTATCTTCAAGATTGAATTGCTCAACCCGCCTATAATTATTCGTCGGGCTGATCCAAAGGTCTGCCGCATAAACGGTCGCGCTGTATTCTTTTGCCAGATAGATGGAAGTAAGGCCGCACCCGCAGGCCAGATCCAAAATACGCGCGCCCTGATTTATTTCTATTTTGCCGGCGAGCTCATCAAGTATGCGCACGCAATTGGGACCCATCAGGTTTTGCAAAAGAAAATCTTTGTCAAAATAGGTGTTATTTCCAAATTCCATTTGTTTTAGCCTCCGTTTGTATTGTTCTACAGCTTTATTATAGTTATATTTTACTGGTTTGTGTTCTCGAACTTATTTGACAAATAAAAAAGCGCCATAAAGTTCGTCTGACGCTTTTTAAAATCTAATTTTTAGCTGCAATGATTTTATAAATAGTTTTTACAGATAAATAATATTTTTCTGCTAATTCTTTGACCGTACTTCCGGCTTTGTATCTGTTATAAATCTCTGTGTTTCTCTGAGAGGTGTATAGCCGGCTTTTTGTGATCTCGCCCCACGATTTTTTATTTTCTTCTTTACGCGGGATGTAGATATATCTCCCATCGATATAGTTTTGCAATTGATTTAGCAAGATTTCGGGCAGAACTTCATCTGCTTTTATATAGCCCATTTTGCTTCTCCTTTCTATTCAATAGCAGGACTAAGCAAAGGTTGGTAAATTTTTATCTTTTATACTCTAGCCTTTGCTAAGCATAAAAGACGGAATCCAGTATACGAATAAGTCATTCTCCTTTCTCTATTCAATGTTTTTTCACCCTAATTCTTCAAGTAATGTCTTATAAATCAATTGTTCACGCATTTTAAAAAACTCTTCGAAATTATCAAACGCTAAATAAATATTCGGTGGGATAAGATGTTTTTGTTTGTAATCGATTAATGATTCTTCTGCAATATTATTTTCTATCCATTCATCGAAATCCATGTTGCTCTTTTCGATATTGGGGATGGATTCGAGTAATTGCAGATTTCCTAAATAATTATAGTTTTCCATGTAGAATTGCGCGGTATCACCTATAATACCGCGCTTATCTAAGCGTTTGATAGTAAAAGCAGATTTGGGGTATATGTGGTCTACATGGAAATTGTTCCGCATATCAGCCCATGGATAAAGAATGGACATGAGAATGAGCGTATCTCCATGACTATATTTTGAGAAAAGCAAGTTGCGGATATCTTCTTCTGCAAAGAGCAATGTACGGTTTGTTCCCTTAAATCGGTCAACGATTTGCTCGAAAGGAAAGCCACTATATCCATGTTGTTTTATGAGGTTTCTAATGGGGTTGAGAACGCCGTCTGGTGCAAAACTGAACACTCTTTTAAGTAGGGCACGTACAAACCATTTTTTTATAATAATCCGGTCTTTGACCGTTTTACTACTAACCTCAAAATTATCGGGCAAACCGATATGTTTCAAATAATATGCTATCGGGATAATCAGGTTATTAGAAGTGATGTTTTCACGACTAAATCCAAAGCTGGAAATCAAGCGAACTGCACTACGAATTGCCTTTGTAATATTGTCCCATTCGTCCTGTATCTTCATCATATTTGTTCGATTGAAGTTGTCCACCTTGAAGGAAATATCGGGAAAATCGCACAGTACAAGACAAGCCTTTAAGACAAAGTCCTTATTGATGTTAAAACCTCGCTCTATTTCGTTTGTTTCATCAACCGCCTTATTGATTTCTTCCCGTGCATCTTTTTTATCCCATTGTGCCGATGCAAAAGATAATAGTAAATCGGAGTAGCTAAGGGGGGTTCCACCGCTATTTGCACGGATAAATATATTCAGCACCTTGTCTAGCTCTTGGCTTTTCTCCTGATAGAAACTGATAGTGGGGTAGTTATGAATAATCCAATGCAGCTTGAACAATGTTTTGTTAGCAAACTTGGCTTTTTCCTTGTCGACGTTGGATGATAAATCATGCTCAATAAGATATTCGTTGACATCGCTCGGTTCTTTAATATTTAAAATCCTGCCAACAGGAAACCAATGGTGATTATCGTCAATATTACTTGCTTCTTCTACCGTCAAAAAATCAAAATTATATAGATACTCAGTTTCTTCAGCTTCGTTAAGTAAGTTCAGATAAAATTGCCGAGTAGGATATGCTGATTTATTATCCCATCGTTTATTGGGGAGCTTGTAGGCATAGGTGCCTTTTAGTGCAATGTATATCGAAGTCAATCGCTGCTGTCCGTCCAAAATTGCAGTTACGCTCTCTGAACCGTTTAAGTTCGCTTTTTTATTATGACGTTTTGTTAATTGATGATAGTCGCGCAAAAATTCATAAAACACAAATTCTTTTGATTTATCTTTTTCCACTTCCCAAAAGAGAAAAGAGCCGATTGGATAGTCTCGCATTAAGCTATCAAACAGCTTTGCAATTTGCTCAACGCTCCACACAAATTCTCTTTGTATGGACGGCAATAAATACTTTTTAGCATCTATACTTTTTACGGCTTCCGCTATCGTCAACGGTGTTTGAAATGCCATTTAGTTTCTACCCTCCTTCTGCTAACAATAATTTTTAGAATCTTTCTTTAAGTATTTTAACAGCAAGTTTTTCCGCTTCTAGATGTTGCTGATTTATCCTTTTTGAATCTCTTATTTTTTCAAGAGCTTCTTTTATTCGCATTTTATCAATCAACCTTAAAACAGACGATACACGAGTTCTAGTCCCGCTACGTTTCGAATCAAATCCCTTAGAAAACATATAGTCCACTAACTCTGTGGTACTGCTTTTCCAAGCTGCAATTTCTTCATACTGTGTTAGAATAAACCATCCTCCGGCAGAGGTAAAGGCATTATCAAACTGTTTATCATTCATAATCTATATTTCCTCCAATATCACATGCAGATTTAATCTAAATATTTTTCATATATTTTTTCAAAACCGATATATATGCCGCTAAAATCTTTAATGTATTTAAAGAGGTTATTCTGTAATAAGTTATTTTGACAATTTCTTCTGTCTTTTTCTCTATAATGTTGCGTTTGTAAGCGCCTTGTGCAAGTCATACTTTCATAAAAGACGGAATCCAGTATACGAATAAGTCATTCTCCTTTCTTTATTCAGTATAAATACAGTATATTTACTGCCGGTTTTGTTGTCAATAAAAAACCACAGCTTTGAGGCTGTGGCCTTTAGAATGAGTTGTCTATAAAAATTTCATTAAACGTTCTTTGTATTTTTCCAGACTGAAACGTACCATATCGGGTGCGGGAGAGCCTATTTGCTTTCTTAAGGCAATGGAGTTTTCTACCGAGATAGCCCTCAGCAGCCCCTCGTCAAAGTCTGGATGAATTTGCTGCATTTCCTGCAGAGTCAAATCATAAAAATAAATACCTTTATCGATGCAATAATTGACCAGCTTTGCTGCCGCCGCGTAGGCATCTCTGAAGGGCAGGCCTTTTTTACTTAAATAATCTGCCGCATCCACTGCCGTAATATAACTGTCTTTTGCGGCGTTATACATTACTTCTTCGTTTAGCGTTATGCTTGCAGCCATAGCCGTAAAGATCTGTGTGCACTTTATGGTCGTATCTATTGCGTTAAAGAAACATTCTTTATCTTCCTGCATGTCTTTGTTATAGGAAAGAGGCTGTGCTTTCATGGTCGTGAGCATCTGCGTCAGCGCACCGTAGACGCGGCCTGTTTTGCCTCGTATGAGTTCGGCCATATCAGGATTTTTCTTTTGAGGCATCATGCTGGAACCCGAACAAAAGGCATCCGAGATTTTCATAAAGCCATATTGCTCGGAGGTAAAGATAATAAGTTCTTCGCAGTACCTGCTCATATGCATCACGATCATTGAAAGAGCGTACAGCATATCAAGAATATAATCCCTGTCTGAAACTCCGTCGATGCTGTTATAGGTGATATCGGTAAAGCCGAGTTTGTTTGCCACAAAGCCTCTGTCGATGTCATAAGTATTGCCGCAGCATGCGCCGCTGCCGAGCGGCATAGATTGCATACAATTTTCGTGAACAGTAGATATTCTGTTTAAATCTCTTAAAAACATTTCAATATAAGCGCAAAGATAATGTCCGTAAGTGGAAGGTTGTGCTTTGCGCAGATGCGTAAACATCGGCATAATAACGGATATGTTTTCTTCTGCTTTCGCAATCAGTTTTTGGACGAGTTCGCTTATGAGAAAGCTTATCTGCCTGCTCTTATCGATAACATAAAGCTTCATGTCTAAGGCGACCTGATCGTTTCTGCTTCGGCCCGTGTGCATTTTTTTTGCTACAGATCCGATTTTTTGTGTCAGATAGAGTTCGACAAAAGAATGGATATCTTCGTACGATTCATCGATTGCGACTTTGCCGTCTTTAATACCGTCAAGAAGCTCTTCGAGCGCAGCTGCGATCTGTCTGCCGTCTTCTTGGCCAATGATATTTTGTTTGACGAGCATGCTCACGTGTGCGATTGTGCCTTTGATATCATATTCATAAAGAATTTTATCAAAACCAATCGAGCGGTTGAAGTTATCCGCTAATTTATCGATTTCTGTTTCAAACACGTTTTGCCATAATTTCATTATTTATTAACCTTCGTTTTTCTTTATCATACTTGCACGGACACGTAGTGGAAGCCCGTATAATTTTATAAATCCTTCGGCATCTTTGTGATCATAGAGCGTGCCCGTTGTAAAGCTTGAAATTTCTTCGCTGTATAATGAGTAAGGTGAAGACACTCCCTGCGGAATAATATTGCCTTTGTAGAGTTTGAGTTTTACAACACCTGTTACATTTTCCTGGGTTTTATCGATAAAAGCACTGATTGCTTCTCGCAGAGGAGTAAACCACATACCGTTGTAAATGAGTTCCGAGAAAGTAACAGCAGCGGTTGCTTTAAAGGAATAGGTCTGTCGGTCAAGGCATATTCTTTCCAGTTCGCTGTGTGCGTAGTAGAGGATCGTGCCGCCGGGGGTCTCATAGATGCCCCTGCTCTTCATGCCTACAACGCGGTTTTCTACCATGTCGATCACGCCGACGCCGTGCTTTCCGCCTATTTCATTGAGCTTGTAGATGAGGTCTGTACCGTTCATTTCCGTACCGTTTAATTTAACGGGAACGCCTTGAATGAATTCAATCGTTAGTATTTCTGCTTTATCGATCGCTTTTTCGGGTGTTGAGCACATCATCAGAAGATTGTCGTAATCGGGTGCGGTATCCGGATTTTCAAGCTCTAAGCCTTCGTGGCTTAAGTGCCAGATATTTTTGTCCCGGCTGTAGAGTTGGTTGGCCGGTAAATTTAATTTTATATCATGTTTGATACAGTAGTCAACCGCATCTTCTCTGCTTTTGATATTCCATATTCTCCAGGGAGCTACGATCTTCATTTCCGGAGCCAATGCCCAAATGCCAAGGTCGAAACGCACTTGGTCATTGCCTTTGCCTGTTGCACCGTGACAGATTGCCGTTGCACCTACTCTTTTTGCAAATTCGACTAATTTTTTTGCAATAAGAGGTCTTGCGATTGAGGTGCCAAGCAAATATTTGTTTTCATACATGGCGTCTGATTTTAACATGGGGAATATGTAATCTTCTACGAGCTCATCTGTTGCATGATCTATTTCCACGTAGCTCGCGCCACATTCATAACCTCGTTTTTCCAAGTCCTCGAGCTCTGCGCCCTGCCCGATATCGATACACAGTGCATACACATCGTAATTATAATTTTCTTTTAACCATGGTATAATGGCAGATGTGTCGAGTCCGCCTGAATATGCCAATACTATCTTTTCTTTTTCCATTTTAACCCTCTAATCTGTATCAATTCTAAAATATAAGTATATTTATGCTTAATTGTGTATAAATATACTACCATTTATATAAAAAAGCAATAGGCAAATTTAAAATTTAAAATATTGTTATTATAGCATAAAGTAAATATTTCCACTTGCCTGATTTTAAAAATAAGATATAATATAGATGAAAGATTTTTCTTTCACCCGATCTTTAGGCTCTATATATTTGAACCTACATCTTTTAATAGGGATTTCGCGTTTTGTTGTCCTATGTCAGGCCTCGTATTTTCAGTGGAAGGCAGAAGCGATAAACAGATAACCCACCTAGCCTTAGCTAGGGATCAAATAATAGGGCTTGCTAATCGGGCACTTCCTACATAGTAATTGATGAAATTAAATATATTATTTTGGATTTGGTATATTGTATAATAGTTTATATAGTTATAAACAAAAAGATTTTATACCTTTTTTTATTTATAGGAATTTTGGCATGCAAAAAAAACAAACCTGTCACAATTATATCTACATGGCAAATAAAGAAGATGAGGGATGCAAACTGGTGGATTTTCTTCGGAAAAAGCATTTGTATTCGCACAGGCTTATTAATTCTATTAAAAAAGATGGCAGCATCTTTATCAATGGCGGCAGGGAAAGATTTAATTATATTTTAAAAGAAAACGATGAAATCAATATAGATTTTGGTATAGAAAAATACGATGCAAAGAGCGTGGAAATAGATTTTGATATTGTTTATGAGGATGATGATGTGCTGCTGATCAGCAAACCGGCGAATTTAATTACGCATCCGACAAGTTATCATCAGGAAGATACGCTGGCAAACGGCATTTATCATATGTTTGAACAAAAGAACCTTATCTGCAAGGCGCGCTTTGTCAATCGATTGGATATGGATACCTCAGGCATTGTGCTGGTCGCAAAAAATAAATATTCTCATCACTTTATTCAACAGCAAATGCTTGAAGGCAAAGTTGAAAAAATTTATATTGCAATCGTAAAAGGTGTCATAAAGGAGCAAAAAGGCATCATCCGGGCACCTGTCGGCAGAGCGCTGGAAGATAAAATCACAAGAGAAGTCAATGAGTTTGGAAAAGAGAGCATAACGGAATTTGAAGTTATAAAAACACTGGACAATCTCACGCTTATAAAAATTATCCTGCATACAGGCAGAACGCATCAAATCAGAGTGCATATGAAATATTTCAACCATCCTCTGCTCGGGGATAGTCTTTATAATGAAAAAAGTGATATAATAAACAGACAAGCCCTTCATGCGCTGAGCATAGGCTTCGTGCATCCACGGACAAAGCAATATCGAAAATATACGGCGCCGGTAGCCGACGACATAAAGAAAATATTTGATAGATAAAGTTTAGAGAAATATTATGAAAAAAAAATTAAAAATTACTGTATTTACAATATTGTTACTTAGTATTTGCACACTCTTTGGTTGTGCGGCGATGGATATAGATGTAGCATCTTACCAATATGACCCGAAAGGAAAAACGCTGATCTATTCATCAGACGACGTGCTTTTATCGGAGGTATACGATGAAAACAGAACCTATGTGGATTTGGAAGATGTGCCGCAGGATTTCATCAATGCCGTTATATCGGTTGAGGACAGGTCGTTTTTTACCCATCACGGTATCAGCATCAAAGGTATCCTGCGGGCAATGGTGAGTAATATCGCCAGTGGCGATATATACGGCGAAGGAGCCAGCACCATCACACAGCAGGTTGTGAAACGGCTCTTTTTAACAGATGAAAAATCATATGTCAGAAAAATAAACGAGGCTATTTTAGCCATAAAAATGGAAAATGTCTTTACGAAAGAAGAAATTTTAGAAATTTATATCAATCAGATGTATCTCGGTGCCGGCACGTATGGCGTGCAGGAAGCAAGCAGAACCTATTTTGATAAAGACGCAAAAGATATGAACACTGCCGAATGCACTTTACTGGCCGGGCTCTTTCAGGCGCCGAGCGCGTATTGCCCGTTTGATCATTATGACGAAGCAATTGAGCGGCAGCATATCGTCATCGATGCCATGGTAGATGAGGGATATATCACCCAAGAGCAGGCAGAAGAAATAAAAAATACGGAAATAACACTCTCCGATGATTCGGGGAGTGTTAGCAGTACTACAAAAGAAAATTGCAATGCCTTTGTTGACTGTGTTATTGACGAATACTATGAGAAGTTTATCCCTGTGCTGGAAGAAAAATATTCCATGGATTATGAAAGCGCAAAGCTGCTTGCCCAAAAGTATCTGAATTATGACGGGGTTACAATTTATACCACGCTTAATTATGATGCTCAAAAGACTGCGGTCTCCAGCCTTAACAGCACACTCAAGCGGTACGGCATCAGCAGTAAGGCTACGGGCGCTGTGGTGAGTATCGATTATACTACAGGGCAGATTCGTGCCTACTACGGAGGAAATACGCAAATCGATATGGCAAATTCTTCAAGACAGCCGGGTTCATCGATCAAACCTTTATATTATTCAAAGGCGATTGATGACGGATATATCACGTCAAGAACTGTGGTCAATGATACACGCACATCCTGGGGAGACTACACGCCCAAAAATTACGAGGGCGGATACTGGGGATGGATAAGCGTTCGGAGTGCTTTGGTTCATTCAAGAAATATACCGTCCGTTAAAGTATTCGATGAATACGGCGTGGATAATTCAATGGCGGCTATAAAATCTTTTGGCATTACAACAATAGAAGATACGGACTATAATTTAGCCTCGGCGCTCGGAGGCCTCACCTACGGCGTAAAACCAAGAGAAATGGCCAGCGCTTACGGGGCGTTTGCCAACGGCGGAATAATCAATGAGAGCTATTGCATTGAGAGAATTGTAGATAATGACGGAATAGAGATATACAATGTCAATGATACTGATCTGAGCCAAACAAGGGTGCTTCAGCAAAGCACAGCCGATACGATGAACAGTATCCTGCGTGATGTGGTTTCTTATGGTACCGGCACGGCAGCCCGTGTTTACGGGTATCATGCAGCAGGCAAAACAGGCACAACGGAAGACAAAAAAGATTTGTGGTTTGTGGGATACTGCGGCGGACTCAGCACAGCTGTGTGGATAGGTAATCTGGATATGGAAGTCATCGGAGGTTCCAGCGCTTACAGCGCATATGCTTTTGGTAAATACATGAATTCAATCGTAGATGACGGCATATTGGAAAAGCTCAATGAAAACGCCGAGGAAGAGGATAACGCAACTGCGCTTATCGATATCACAATTGCGCAAACTTCTGCTTTAAATGAAGGGAAAGTGTATTTCAACGAAGATGAAATTGAAACAATCTGCATCCCGCAGTCGGAATACAGCTATTACGAGGATGCTATTGTCGAAAAAGTGACTATAGATTCTTCATCCGGTAAATTATTTGTCGAAGGAAAATGCCCTGAGGAATACAAGGAAACAGTCTATTTTTTAAAGGATTATGTGCCTACAGAGGAATGTAACAGGTCGCACTATTTTGATAAGATATTTAATAAGAAAAACAACAAAAAAGAGGAGTAATTTTTCAATAACAAAAAATACAAAGCAACAGGAGTTAAGGTATGAAAATTGGAATCATCGGGCTGCCCAATGCGGGGAAAAGCACACTGTTTAACGCACTGACAAAATCGGAAGCACCGGCGGAAAACTTTCCTTTCTGCACAATCGAGCCAAATTTGGGTGTCGTAAAAGTTCCCGACAGTCGTGTCGATATGCTCTCTGAAATGTATCATCCCAAAAAAACTACATACACGACCGTGAATTTTGTCGATATCGCAGGGCTTGTAAAAAATGCGAGCAAGGGTGAAGGGCTAGGTAATCAGTTTTTGTCACATATTCGTCAGATGAACGCGTGTGCGCATGTGATACGATGTTATGAGGATGAGAATATCATACATGTGATGGACAAAATAGACCCGATCGGTGATATAGAGATTGTTCATTATGAGCTGATACTATCCGATCTTGATATGCTTGAGAGAAGAATAGCAAAGGTGCAGAAAGCAGTAAAGGCCAACGAAAAAGGGCAAAAAGAGCTGCTTGAGCTGCTGGAAAAAATAAAAGAAACATTGCTTGGAGGCAGACTTGCTTCAAAATGTGAGTTAAGCGAAGAAGAAACACAAGTGGCAGAAAGTCTGGATCTTATCACGTTAAAACCGTTTATGTATATTGCCAATGTGGCGGAAGACGAAGCAAATACCGATAGTGAGCATTATCTTGAACTGAAAGAATATCTAAAAGAATACGATCCAAAAGCGCCGCTTGTGAAAGTATCGGCTAAAATAGAACAGGAATTGTCTTCTTTTGATGAAGAAGAAAAACTGGCCTATCTAAAAGAACTGGGATTTGAGAGTACCGGGCTGGATAAAATTATCCGGGCAGGCTATCAACTATTAGATTTGGTAACTTTTTTCACCGCAGGTGAAGATGAAGTAAAAGCATGGACAATTGAACAAGGCACAAAAGCCCCGAAAGCGGCGGGGAAAATCCACAGCGATATAGAACGAGGATTTATTCGCGCGGAAGTGACTGATATCGTTAAATTACTCGAAGTGCAAAGCGAAAGCAAAGCAAAAGAACTGGGCTATGTAAGAATAGAAGGCAAAGACTATATCGTCAAAGACGGAGATGTTATTTATTTTAGATTTAACGTCTAAGCTATTTAAATTAATAATAAATCAATAAGTTCGAATATATCCCTAGCGGGATATATTTTTTATTTGTGAAAATCAAAGAGATGGCAGTATTTTTAATATCCATTTTTGTTTCATCCCAAGAGTAATAATGGTACAATTATATCAAATATGAAAGCGATGGGGCTGCGTATGGATTTTTTGTAGAGGAGCCCCATAATTACGATATTCAGCTTTAATTAAGGAGCACAGATGGAAAGCATTGTCAGGATACTTGCAGAAGAACTCAATAAAAATGAAGAACACATCAAAAATGTCATAGATCTCATCGATGAAGGGAATACCATTCCGTTTATCGCACGTTACCGTAAAGAAATGCATGCAGCGATGGACGATACGGTGCTTCGTCGCCTGGCAGATAGGCTTAACTATCTGCGAAATCTTGAGGAACGTCGTCAAGAGGTTAAGAAGGCGATTAAAGCCCAGGATAAGCTCACAGAAGAGCTGACTGCCAAAATAGATGCTGCGCAAACGCTTGCGGAGGTGGAGGATATCTACCGCCCGTTTAAGCAAAAGCGGCGCACCCGCGCCACCATTGCAAAGGAAAAAGGACTTGAGCCGCTTGCCATGATGCTGTTCGGGCAGAGCAGAGACTTGCCCGATATAACGGAGCTTGCCGCAGAGTACATAGATGTGGAAAAGGGAGTGGAGAATGCGCAAGACGCGCTTGCGGGTGCATCGGACATAGTGGCGGAGACAGTGGCAGATAACGCAGATGTGAGACGCCGGCTCCGCGAGCTAATCATGAGCAAGGGATATCTGATTACTGCTGCGGAAAAAGATGATGATTCGCTCTACAGTCTTTATTATAAGTTTGAAAAGCTTTTTTCGCTGATGCAGGGACACCAGATACTGGCGATTAACCGTGGTGAAAAAGAGGGATTTCTTAAGGTCTCGGTGCAGATAGAAAGAGAGCAGGCATTGGGACTTGTATGGGATATGCTTGTCAAGCCCGGCTCAAGCGCATCCGAGTTTGTTCGTTGTGCGGCACAGGACGGATATGACCGTCTGATTTTTCCCTCTATAGAGCGCGAGATGCGCGGCACGCTGACCGATACCGCCTCAGAGGGCGCGATACACAATTTTTCGCTTAACTTAAAGCCTCTTTTAATGCAACCGCCCATAAAGGGTCATGTCACAATGGGGCTTGACCCGGGTTACCGTAACGGATGCAAGGTTGCTGTGGTGGATGGTACGGGCAAGATTCTGGATACTGCTGTGGTATATCCCACTTATGGTGACCGCCAAAAAATGGAAGCGATCGCCGCTTTGCAAAGAGTGATCAATAAACATAAGGTAGAGCATATTGCCATTGGAAACGGCACAGCTTCGCGCGAAACCGAGCAGATGACTTGCGAACTTATTGCCGGCACGCCGGGCGTAGACTACATGATAGTCAATGAAGCGGGTGCCTCCGTGTATTCTGCATCCAAGCTTGCGGCACAGGAGTTGCCGCAGTACGATGTAAATCTGCGTTCTGCTATATCCATAGCGCGAAGGATGCAGGATCCGCTGGCGGAGCTTGTGAAGATCGATCCCAAGGCAATAGGTGTAGGTCAGTATCAGCATGATATGCCGCAAAAAAGACTTGATGAAGCACTTTCTGATGTGGTGGAGGACTGTGTCAACGCAGTGGGTGTCGATGTGAACACCGCTTCGTACTCTCTGCTTCAGCGGGTTTCCGGATTGAATGGCAGTACTGCGAAAAACATTGTCCTCTACCGCGAGGAAAACGGCATATTCGCTTCGCGCAAGCAGCTTTTAAAGGTGCCTAAGCTAGGTCCGAAGGCATATGAACAATGCGCGGGCTTTTTGCGCGTGCCCGAAAGCAAATCAGTGCTGGATAATACAGGGGTGCATCCTGAAAGCTATGCTGCTGCAAAAAAGCTTATTGCGTTGTGTGGCTATACACTCCGGGATGTGGCGGATGGGAAGATCTCGGAGCTTTTAGAGCGAGTGAAAAGCTATGGCGAAGCCAAGGCTGCGGGCGAATGCGCGGTCGGCATCCCGACGCTCAAAGATATCGTAAAAGAACTTATGAAACCCGGTCGTGACCCTCGCGAGGAGCTGCCTGCTGCCATGTTGCGCACAAACGTTATGGATATGACGGATCTTGTACCCGATATGATCCTGAGCGGTACGGTGCGCAACGTCATTGATTTCGGAGTTTTTGTGGATATCGGTGTGCATCAGGACGGGCTTGTTCACATCTCTGAGATTGCGAACAAATTCATCCGCCATCCTTCGGAAATAGTATCTGTCGGAGATGTTGTCGAAGTTATGGTCTTGGCGGTGGATGCGCAGAAGAAGCGCATATCCCTTTCGATGAAGCAGGCAAAACAGTAGATATATATGTGCAATGTTTTTATTGAGTTTGCTAAACAGCATTTTTTCTGACATCGACAAAAGAGGGATGCAGGTACGTTTCTAACTCATTTTAGAATGCAGAAATTGCTCCTACATTATATATAAAAATACTCTTTTAAATATAGCATCGGATATTTAAGTAAGCAGATAGATGAGCATTGTCTATGTATTTATTCTAAATTGCGGTCTCTGATCCATGCTTGAACAGTTGCAGCATATATTATATTCTCGTAATTTATATGCTATACTTTCAAATAATACATATAACATATAAATATTGGTATATAAAAGCAACAAAGAAGGGCAATTTAGTACAAGTTTAGGTACTTACCATATGACGTAAAAATGTAGTTCTGAAGAAGTAATAAAGTGGGTTACGATAACGATATAGTAAAGACATATTTGAAGGCAGTATTAATTAGGTGTATTATATAAAGATGATTAAGTAATCGAACAAGATCCTTTTAGTTATTAAAAAAAACAAGTTACAATTACTCGTTCTATTATATTTAATTTTATAAATTGGAGGGAATAAATTTGAAGAGCACTATCAATAATATTAATTCAATGTATGAACTGGAAAATCTTTTGAAAAATATTAATTCAATGAGCGAACTCGAAAAAGTATGGAAAAGAGCACACGAAATTGATGATCATAATGAGGATAATTCACCTATAGTAAATGGGGAAATTGTTAATAAAAATAATTATATAAAAGATGGCTTCTTAACGATGGGGTTAAACTCTGCAGACATTTTGTTTGTTTTAAAAGAAGCAAATTTAGATAGCGAAAATAAAGCAATATTTTGGTTTCAATGCGTCTTAAATAACGAATGTAAAGACAATGCTCCTAGGTATAAAGAAAAACTAACTATAATAAATAATTTTCTTACTCAAAATGATATTAAAAATGCTGCGTATATAAATATAAATAAAAGAGGTGGCAATGGAAGTACTAATAATGATGATTTGAAAAAGTTAAAACAATACGCTTATGATTATAAATTATTTATAAAAAAACAAATTGAATTAATAAATCCGAAATATATTTTATGTGCAGGATGTTTTAATATTTTTGTAAAAAATATTCTTTTAGAGCTTGAGCCTTATTCTAGAAAAAAATGGATGCAAAAATTAAGAAATACAAACAAATATTTTGAAGGAAAATTTGGTTTATATTTTGAATATAATGATGGAAAGAATAATTTATTAAAAATAATAGATGTATATCATCCATCAGCGCGCGGATATAATGTAAAAAAATATGAAGATAGATTTAAAATGCACTATGAAGAAATTAAAGGTAGGCTATGAAAATATGTAATAAATAAGTACATATAATCTTAAAATAAAAATTAGTAGTTTGAACTATAATTTTTTTCTTTGTATACTTATCTTCCTGATTTTATTTCTCAGCAACGCTAAATCACGGTGTATACTGGCTAGTATTAAAGGCATAATTTGTATGAGCCATTATCTGCTGAATGGCCATATCTCAAAATTTAAACTAAACGGATTGAGCAGCAAACAGGTTCGATTATTTTTATTTTGTATCTGCAATTAATCTTGATATATCTATGAGAATTTTGTATCATGTTACTAAAACTAATTTTAATAGACGCATTATATTATAAAAATAAATATAACTTAATGATGAAACTGTATTTTTAAAAATAAAATAAAACGGTGCCGTGATCTGATTTTGACAACAGCCCTTTATTATACTGCAATAATTTAAATTTCTACCGATTAAAAGGAGACAAGCATCTTATGAATATCCAAGGCAAATTCTTTAAAACCACCGATGATAAAAATATATACTTTGAAGAATATGGAAGCGGAGAGCCTATTGTTTTTATTCCCGGATATCTTTGCACAACCCGATATTTAAGCCGTAATATCGATGCGCTTTCGGAAAACAACCGCTTAATAGTTATGGACAGCCGGAGCTTCGGTTATTCTACAAAAAGCCAGGAGAACCTGACTATCCACAGGATGGCCGCCGATATCAAAGAACTTATTGAGCATCTGAATCTTGAAAATGTTGTGTTGATCGGCTGGTCTATGGGTGGTAATATAGCGATGGCCTATTATGAAAAATTCGGCGCATACCGCTTGAAATCCATTGCGCTGCTCGATAGCACGCTGTTTCCTTATGGCTCGGGAGAGCACAATGCGCACTCGCTGCATAATTATAATCTTGAAGCGTTTGCGGATCTTATGAAAGGTGCTTTTGCAGATTACGAGCAGTACTGCAAAAACTTTGCCCGCTCAATGTTTAAAAATCCTATCTCTGAAGATGACGAGGCATGGATCGCATGCGATGCCTTAAAATGCCCGGTTCATTGTGCTTTTGCGTTATATGAAAATTTTGTGCACCTGGATTTTGAAAAGATTTTGCCTCTTATTGAAATACCCACATTCATCTGCGGTGCAGCCAGCCCCAGGACTCCCAAGGGTCTGCAAATGGCCAGACACTACAAAAGCCTGCTTAAGGCGCCCTGTACGCATTATGAGTTTATGGATGCCGGGCATATTCTTTTCTATGAATGCCCCGAAGAATTCAATAAAGTTATTTTAAAGTTTATTAAGCAATATGAAGAATCTGATTTTAAAGCTGTAAAGGAGCAATATTCATGAGTCAGGAAAAACAAGTCCAATCTATGATCGATGTGATGAGCAAGTTCATTGCTCTGTTTGCAAAGAAATTGCCGGACGATGTAGAAAAAAAACTGGAGGAACTCTCAAAGCATGAAACATCGCCGTTAGCCAAGTCTGTCTATGAGACTATGTTTCTCAATCAGAAACTGGCGATGGAGCTCAACAGACCATGCTGCCAGGATACGGGGGTGCTGCAGTTTTTCGTTAAAGCCGGAGAGAATTTTCCGTATTTAGGAAAGATAGAGCACATACTTACCCAGGCAGTCATTGACGCTACCGTCAATGCGCCCTTGCGGCACAATAGCGTTGAGACTTTTGACGAATACAACACAGGGCGCAATGTCGGCACGGGAACCCCGACAATTTTTTGGGAAATTGTCCCGGATCAGGATGACATACAAATAGACGGGTACATGGCAGGCGGCGGTTGCTCGCTGCCGGGCAAGGCTATGGTGCTTATGCCGGGTGCCGGTTATGAAGGCGTTACCCAGTTTGTTTTGGATGTGATGACCAGCTATGGGCTCAATGCCTGTCCGCCGCTTTTAGTCGGCGTCGGCATCGCCACTTCTGTAGAAACAGCTGCCTTGCTGTCGAAAAAGGCTTTGATGCGTCCGCTGGGAACGCATAATACCAACGAGCGGGCCGCGGCAATGGAAAAGCTTTTGGAGGACGGTATTAACTCAATCGGTCTCGGACCTCAGGGCATATCCGGCAACGCATCGGTGATGGGCGTTCATATAGAGAACACGGCACGTCATCCATCGACGATCGGTGTTGCCGTCAGCACAGGCTGTTGGTCTCATCGACGCGGGCATATACGTTTCGATAAGGATTTAAATTATACTATCACATCGCACTCGGGGGTGAGCCTATGAGCAAGAAAGTCTTAACCACGCCAATCAAAGTTGAGGACTTAAAAGATATAAAAATCGGAGATGTCATTTATTTAACCGGGCATATCGTCACATGCCGGGATGTGGCACACCGTCGTTTGATCGAGTATGGCCGGTCACTTCCGGTTGATATTGCCGGCGGGGCTATTTTTCACGCCGGACCGATCGTGCGTAAGATTGAAGGAACAAAAGATAAATATGAAATGATTTCGATTGGGCCTACCACCAGCATGCGCATGGAAAAATTTGAAAAAGAATTTATAAAACAAACAGGCGTTAAACTAATTGTCGGCAAAGGGGGAATGGGGCAAGGCACCATGGATGCCTGTAAAGAAGAAAAAGCGCTGCATTGCGTGTTCCCGGCCGGTTGTGCCGTCGTTGCGGCAACGCAGGTCGAAGAGATAGAGCGTCAGGAATGGATGGATCTGGGTATGCCGGAGACGCTGTGGGTTTGCCGGGTCAAAGAGTTCGGGCCGCTGATCGTATCCATCGATACGCATGGAGATAATCTTTTTGAGAAAAATAAGATCGTATTCAATCAGAAAAAAGATGCGGCTATAACCGAGATCAGCAAACACGTCAGCTTTATTAAGTAATAAAGCATCTGAACTTTCAATCTACGTAAAAAAAAAGAATTAAGATAAGCGTATGAGGATAGTTCAAAAATCTCATTCATATAAATAAAAAAAGTAAAGGAGAATTGTGTTATGGAAAATTACATTGTATGCCAGGTATCATTTTTGCCGTTGGCTGATGCAGATGGGTTGAACAAAGTGAGGAAAGTTTTAGACATCATTAAAAATTCCGGGCTGGAGCATTGCATCGGCAAACTCTCCACAAGCATAACGGGCGAAAAAAGCGCTGTCTTCAAACTGATGGAAGACATACACAGCCAGATGAACGATCAGTGCAGTTTTATAATGGACATGAGAATGACCAACTTTTACGAATAATACAATAAAAAACGTTATAAAAGGAGCTTTATAGCTCCTTTTATATTTTTATGAACTTTATTTGTCTATATGGTATGAAAAAAATTAAAAAAATATTGTAAACTATATGATAAATATACTCATTGAATGTTGTTTATATTTATGAAAGGCATATAATAAAACCAAGTAAGTCTCACACTATGCGGTTAAGTCTCATATAAAAGTAATAGCAAAAATTCCTGCTTTAGAGGGAGTATATGAAAACTGAAAAACGATTAACAAAAGCCTACCAAAACGCAAGAGTCGAATACATAGACAAGAATTCCAAATATGTATTTTTCAGCGATTGCCATCGGGGTAGTGGAAGCCATCAGGATGAATTCATAAAAAATCGGAATATATATCTGTTCGCTTTAGATCAATACTATAAAGATGGGTTCACGTTGGTAGAGGCAGGAGATGGAGATGAGTTGTGGGAGCATCCCAAATTTAAAGTCATAAAGAATGCGCACTATCATGTATTTCAATCCATGAAACGGTTTTTGGACGAAGATAGGCTGATTGTGCTTTTTGGCAACCATAATAACTATTTAAAAAATCCTAAATATGTAGAAGAAAATTATTTTATGTACTATGATGATTATAGAAAAAAGGAAAATGATTTTCTTAAAGGTCTGAAGCCCTGTGAAGCGCTTTTACTTAAGCATCAACAAACCGGGCAGGAAATACTCACAATTCACGGACATCAGGGCGATTTCGCCAACGATCAATTCTGGGTTTTCACTATGTTGTCTGAAAAATATTTTTGGAGACATCTTCATGCCTTCGGAGTCAAAAATCCTGCCAGTCCCGTCAAGAATGTACACAAACGTCATAAAATCGAAAAAAACTTTAACAAGTGGATATTAAAACATGAGACTATGCTGATCTGCGGTCACACGCACCGTTATAAATATCCGAGAGAGGGAGAACCGCCCTATTTCAATACGGGCTGTTGTATTTATCCGACTACTGTTACTGGTATTGAAATCATTAGAGGCGTGATCCAATTGGTGAGATGGAAAACATCTTACAACGAAGACGGGTTGCTTCAAATACAAAAAGAAGTGTTGAGAGGGCCTGAGCCTATAGACAAATTCGACAATCGAAAAGCTTAATTTGAATTATGATAAAACACTCTTTTGTCAATATGAGCTTAAGCATATTGACTCTTTCTTATTATTACATGATTCGCCTTGTTTCTATATTCCATCGTATTTTACTTTCGGCAGTAATAACATAATAATTAAAAACGAAAAGAAGAATCCAGCATGCGCTGTCTGATGTATGCTGTGATTTCTTCCATACTTTCATTGCTGTCGCTGAGTATCCAGCTGAATATGATGTTGAATTCCGCTCCGGCAAACGCATATACTTTAAATTTATCGTCCGCGGTCAATGCCGTTTTATTGAGTGTCGCGAAGAAGTAGCGGTTCATTGCGTTTAAATAGATGGAAGACAGGCCTGATTTATGAAGAATGGAAAGTTGTTTTTTATAGCGCATCACATAATCCAATATATGCGCGATATGTTCATATTCAAATCGCTCCCGCATGGAGTTTGCCGGAAATTCTTTATAAAAATCCTGTAAAACTTCATCGATGTAAGTGGCAAGCACTTCTTCTTTGGAGGAGTAATTTCGATAATAAGTTGACCGGGCGATACCCGCTTTGGTGACGAGCTCAGTGATTGTGATTTCAGAGAAAGGCTTTGATTCCATTAAAGACAGCAAAGCTTGCGTGATGCTTTGTTTGATGATACCATGCTGTTCAGCATGTTTATTCATAGACAAAATCCCCCTTTTTGTATCGTTTACAAAGACTAAAAGTATGATATAATTTTATCAACAATACAAAATGTATCACATAGATCATTGTGAAGTCAAATAATAACAAGTAAAACTGCTTGTATTCAAATGAAAGGAGGACAATTTATATGAAAAAAGATATGTTTGTGCAAGAATTAGTGGACAGCTATGGCAGCTGGGTTGGCACAGAGGAGGGCAAAGAGCACGGCATTGGACGTATGACACAAAATCTATATCCATACGACTGCCTGTTTTCGCCCATTAAGGTCAATCGTCTCACAGTTAAAAACAGGATCATGATGGCGCCTATGGGCAATATCGATATGTGCGAAGAAACAGGAAGGCCGAATGAAAAGATGCTGCAATACTTTTTTGCACGTGCAAAAGGGGGGACAGGGCTGCTTGCGACCGGCTTGATTCCGATCTCGCATGGTATCGATAATTCTATCACCGAGAAAGGAAAACTAAGCTATTTTCCGAGGATAGACAGAAGCCGTACCGTGATGGTGGGGTGGCGTGATCTCGCGCAGGGTGTGCATAGCTTCGGAAGCCGCATCTTTATTCAGCTTACACCGGGACTCGGCAGAGTAGGCAATCCCCAATGCCTTGTAGACCAGTTTAAATTTCCGGGATCGGCATCCTTTAATCCCAATTTCTATATTCCCGAAGTGCCGTGTCTGCGTTTTTCGGACCACAGTTTAAAAAAAATCATCAAAAACGCCGGTCAGGCGGCTGCCGATGCCAAGGCCTGCGGTTTGGACGGAGTGTACCTGCACGGTCATGAAGGCTATCTGCTCGAACAAATCACAAACCCGGCATTCAACAGGCGTAAACTGGGCAGATACGCAAAATGGCAAAGATTCGGAACAGATCTTATCGAGGAAATCAGGCGCCGTTTAGGCAGCGATTATCCCATCATGTACCGCATCGACCTATCACTCGCGCTCGATGAAACCTACGGTGAAGAGATGAAATCCATCAAATCGCTTAAAAAATTTACCGACGGAAGAAATTGTGCGGAAACGCTCGATTATATGAAAAATCTCGTAAAAGCGGGAGTTGATATTTTCGATGTCGATCTGGGATGTTATGATAACTGGTGGCTGCCCCATCCGCCTGCAGGAATGCCTGCGGGATGCTTTTTGGAAGTGTCCAAAATGGTCAAAGATGATTTTGAAACAAATAATGTATTATCCAATGCGGGCATCAAAGTACCGATCGTTGCGGTGGGAAAACTCGGGTATCCCGATGTTGCAGAAAAAGCATTGCGTGACGGCATGTGTGATATGATCATGCTCGGGCGTCCGCTGCTTGCCGATCCGGAATGGCCGAATAAAGCTTATGCGGGAAAAGTTGCCGATATCCGCCCGTGTATCGGGTGTCAGGAAGGCTGTATAAATGAGTTTGTAGACGGCGGGCATCCGCAATGCGCGGTCAATGCGCGCACCGGTTTTGAAGACAGTATTCCGGAAATTGCCGCGCCCGCGGAGAAAATTAAGAAAATTGCAGTTGTTGGGGCGGGTCCGGGAGGTATTAATCTTGCCCTCGCTGCGTCAAAACGCGGTCATGTGGTAGATTTGTATGAAGCGGGAGAAAAAGTGGGCGGCAAAATGATTGCCGGCTCTGTTCCTGCAAACAAATTTGATTTTGACAACTATCGCATCTATCTCGAAGAACAACTAAACAAGGCTGCAGAAAATGAGCAGATTAATTTTATCAATCAAGCGGCTACGCCTCAAATGCTGAAAGAAAAAGCGTATGATGCGATCATAACGGCGATCGGGACAAAAGGTGTAGATCTCAAACTGCAGGGGATTGAAGAGATCGCAACCGTTCAGGCGACGGATTTGCTTGTGAAGCCTGAGCTCTTAGGCGATGCCAAAGATGTCGTCGTCATCGGCGGCGGCGTTGTCGGATGTGAGACGTCCTATTGGCTTTCTTATGAAAAAGGATGCAATGTCACGGTTGTTGAAATGCTGCCATATTTTATGGATGGCGCTTGCACGGCCAACAGAGGTCATCTGATTTATTACATGAAGCGTAACGGTGTGAGGCTTATTAATATGGCAAAGGTGAAATCTTTCGCGAAGGGAAGCGTAAACATAAAGAAAAATGTTCATAAAAATGTGCCGGACCCTTACAATACATGGCAGCCGATTTTGCCGAAAAATATACCCAATCCTTTGGCTCCAAAAGTCGGAGACGAATACGAAGAAGAATCGTTGAAAGCCGATCTGGTTGTCTTTGCAATGGGCGGCAGACCGGATGACAGCTTGTATTTTGAACTCCAAGGGCAGCATGCCGCTCCTGAAATTTATAACATCGGGGACAGTTTCTGCGGCGGCAGAGTTCTTGAAGCCGCGCGTGCGGCGTATCGGCTTGCGGTAAAGCTGTAAAGGAGGGGAGAAGAAATGAAACTCGATGAGAAGCAACAGGCCATTTATGATGGCGTGCAGGGCGATGTAAAGGCTAAGGTGATGAAAACGCTGGTCATGTACGGTGATGCCTTCGGCGCGGAGAAAATGGTGCCCGTGACCGGAAAATATAATCATCTTGTCACAAGCTTTGGCCTGTCCATGATGAAAGAAATGTATAAATTAATGGATAAGCTTATCGAAGCGGAGGCAGTATCCACACAAGGCTTTTCGGTAGACCCCAGGCCTATGGATAAAAACATACCGACGAATTTTTTACAGAACATATTTTTTAAAATCATGTATTCCAAGCAGGACAGCTATGAAAATCAGCTGAGCCAGTTGGGGCTTATGGATAAAGACGCGTTTACCTGTACATGCTATTTTGATGAAGTCGGCAACAAACCGGGAAAAGGGGAAGTGCTTTCCTGGGCGGAATCTTCGGCGGTGGTGTATGCCAACAGTGTGCTTGGTGCGCGATGCAACAGAAATTCGGGCATTTTGGATTTGTTTGGCTCCATTGCGGGCTATGTGCCGTATTTCGGGTTGCTCACGGACGAGGGACGAAAAGCCACATGGATCATTGAAGTCAAAACAGGAAAACTGCCGGAGGCTCAGATACTGGGGAGCGCAATCGGTATGAAAGTGATGGAAGAAGTACCGTATGTAAAAGGATTAGACCGCTTCCTGGGCACTGAACTCAGTGACGACGTATGTGCATATCTGAAAAATTTCGGTGCCGCTACGGCTTCAAACGGCGCTGTGGGGCTCTATCATATAGAAGGGCTGACGCCGGAAGCGGTGGAGCAGAAAGACACATTGGTTGTTCCGAAAGCAAGAACTTATGTTATCGATGATGCAGAGTTGCAGCGTGTGCGTGAAGGATATCCGTGCATTTGGAAAGATCCTTTGGCGAAGCCGGCGATGTGCTTCGTGGGATGCCCCCATTTATCACTCAGCGAATTAAAAGACTGGACACAGCGTATTGAAGAAGATCTAAAGGAAAATAAACGCAGCCAGGTGGCGCTGACGACCGTGTTTACTTCAGCACCCGCCGTGATTAAAGAGTTTGAAAAGACGGAGCATGCCGCAAGGCTGAAGGCCACAGGCGTGATACTCAGCTATATCTGTCCTTTGATGTTTATGAATAACCCGCAGTGTGGCAAGATGCCGGTCATTACAAACTCCAATAAGTTAAGAACGTATACGAGTGCCAGATACCATACGGATGAAGAAGTGCAAAGTATCATCACGGGAGGTGCAAACTTATGAGAGAATTTAAGGGAAGAGTTGTTGTGCCGGGTGAATGCAAAGCCACAGCGCTTGTATCGCATGAAGGATTCAATACACTGGCGAGTTTTCAAAAAAGCCTTATGTTTAAAGACAAGACGGCGAAATGCTCAGATCAAAATAATAAAGAACTCTTCGGAAAACCAATGGCGGGAACTGCTTTGTGCATGCCTCAGACAATAGGTTCCACAACGGGAGGGTTGGTCTTGTTTTCAGCTGCGGCTATGGGGCGCCAGCCGGCCTGCATGCTGTTTTCACAGCATATCGATTCACTTGCGGCCGCCGGAAGTATTATTGCGGATGTGTGGCTCGATGACATCAATATGCCGACAGTGGATAGTCTGGGTGAGGAATTTTTGGACTATGTCCAAACAGGTATGAGCATTACCGTAAAGCCAGACGGCACGGTCATTGTAGAATAATAAAAAAGTCTCCTCGCGCAAGATGCGCAGGGGACTTTTTATTTATAGTGTAAAATCATCTCTTACGATACAAGAGCCGCCATGCGCTGAGGATTTTTAAATATATTCCATGCCAAGGAGATATATTTTTTTGTTTGCTCGAATCTTAAATAATTGATATCGAGCAAATCCACGCGAACGCGATCGAGCGCGTCACAATCTTTGAAAATTTTATATAGCTTTAGAGCAAGCGCTTTATTGCCTATAGCATAATTTTTCAAGTCTTCGATCGCTTTATCATCATCGATGCAATGATAGATGATGATAAAAGCAATAATATTCTTATCTTCATCATTTTCGGGCATAGGCAGGCTGAGTGATTGTGTTTTTTTATAACTCTCAAATCCGTGGGCCTCATCATAATAATCATTTGAACGCCCTATATCGTGATAGATAGCGCAAAGACACAGTAAATCTATTTCATGATCACTGAGCCTCAATTCAACGCCAAGCAATAATACAAAAATTAAAACCCGCTGAATATGCTCTGTACCATGAACTCCATCGGGAGAGAAAAACCATTCTCTGTCTAATTGTTTTTTATAAAATTTAAATTTTTCAAGTTGGTATGCATTCAATTTTTCGATCATGTCTTGCCTCCGAATAAAAAAGCATTTTATATTATATACTAATTATTCATGTTTTTAAATAGTATCGTATCTAAATGTATTATTATATTCGCTTGGCAAAAAAGAATGGTTGAGGCATACTAAAGATCGTATTTATTTTGTAAATATAAAAAATATAGTTGACTAAAAAAATATTATTTAGTATGATATTTTACGCTGGAGGGATGCCCGAGTGGCTAAAGGGGGCGGACTGTAAATCCGTTGGCGACGCCTACGATGGTTCGAATCCATCTCCCTCCACCATGAGCCTGCGTAGCTCAGTAGGTAGAGCACATCCATGGTAAGGATGGGGTCGCCGGTTCGAATCCGTTCGCAGGCTCCACATAGCGACAGTTTCACTGACGTTTTTTTGTATTTAATTATTTTTTAATAAAAATATATATTTTTATTAAAAAAGGAGTTGCATTTGCTATAATATACTGTAATATAAAAAATGTTTTCATAAACAAATAAAATTATTTTTAATTAAGTACTTAGAAGAATTAATCTTAAGAAAAAATAGGAGAAAGAAAAGAAATGGCGAAAGCAAAGTATAACAGAGAGAAACCACATGTAAACATAGGAACGATAGGACATGTAGACCATGGGAAGAC
>Ga0334882_1000234_pt1 | contig 98054 bp, 93 predicted proteins | sample GraSluR1_MG_5_FD_207226 | JGI IMG/M metagenome (GOLD analysis project Ga0334882, IMG submission 207226) | Sludge microbial communities from methane-producing bioreactor in Wageningen University, Netherlands - Granular Sludge_15_04-R1 | ecosystem: Engineered > Bioreactor > Anaerobic >... | reverse complement strand
GGAAATCCGCACGTACGGTTTGACGAGGGGACTCGGTGGAACTCTGCGGAAAAGATAACCGGCGAAATCCGGGGCAGGAGCGAACAACTAATATGAAGCAGAGGAAAACCGGGTTCTACTCTACAGGCACAGAGGCACAGAGAATAATTCATTTTATCCCGTTTTTCAAAACCGGGACGTTAAAATTCATCAGCAATCCCAATTTTTTACCCGTTACTTTGAGATAAGTTAACATCTGAGCTTCAAAAACCGGGTCATACCTATTGACCGCTTTGATCTCGACAATGATTTCATTTTCAACAAGAATATCAAGCCGGTATTCTCCCAAACTCAATCCTTTGTATACTATTGGTATCTTTAATTGTTTCTCATATTTGACATTGATCTGGTTTAATTCAAAACATAACGCGTTTTCATATATTGATTCTAATAGTCCAGGTCCTAAATTTCTATGAACCTCAATCGCACAACCTATAATCTTTTCTGTAATTTCATTCAAACTTTCAATCAAATTACACATCAATACCGACCTGTCTTTGTGACTCTGTGGCAAAACAGCTGAGTAGTTACGAATAAAGTAATATTAAATATCAGTATAGATTAAAAGAGAAACTATTTCTTAAGACCCAGAACTCCGAGGAGTCCCCTTGTGATTTCCCGTGCCACAGTTCTACCCACCTGTCGCGCAACAGTGCTCCCCAGAATTTTCTCTGCGGCACTTTTCTCTTTTCTGGCTCTTCCTGCGGGCTTTGCAGAGCTTTTCCCGATTTCAGCCTCAGCAGCAGCCGCTTTGCTGAGAGATTCAATCTGTCCTGTAAGGATTTCGTATGCGCTTTCCCTGTCTATCTCTCTGTTGTATTTACCTGCGATTTTAGATTTTTTTATAACAGCATCGATCTCATCATCAGAGAGTATATCCATTCTTGATGCAGGAGCGCAGAGGAGCACTGCAGCAAGGGGTGTGGGATTCCCTTTTTCATTGAGAACAGTTACTGCAGCCTCGCCGATCCCCAGGGATGTGAGGAGTTCCTCTGTTTTATAGTAATCTGACAGGGGGTAGTTCTGTGCTGTCAGTTTAATCATCTTTCTGTCAACTGCTGTAAAAGCCCTGAGCGCGTGCTGAATCTTCAGCCCCAGCTGCCCAAGCACACTTGCCGGAACATCTGAGGGGTTCTGTGTGCAGAAATATACACCAACACCTTTTGAGCGTATAAGCTTAATAATTGTTTCTATCTGGTTAAGCAGGGCCTTTGACGATTCCTTAAAAATCAGGTGCGCCTCGTCTATAACTATAATAAGCTCAGGCTGGTCACTGTCGCCTCTTTCAGGGAATGTCTGGTAAATCTCAGCAAGGAGGCAGAGCATAAAAGTAGAAAAAAGCTTCGGCTTATCCTGAATATCAGTGAGTCGTATTACAGAAATCATTCCCCTGCCGTTTTCATCTATGCGGATAAGATCATTCACATCAAAGGATTCCTCGCCGAAAAACCTGTCAGCACCCTGCTGTTCAAGCTCGATTATTCTTCGCAGGATTGTCCCTGTTGAGGCCGTTGAAACACGCCCGTATTCTTTCTCTATCTCTTCTTTACCTTCATTTGTTATATACTGGATTGTCTTTTTTAAATCTTTCAGGTCAAGAAGGGGGAGGCTGTTGTCATCGCAGTATTTGAATATAAGTGAAATCACCCCTGACTGGGCTTCGTTGAGTTCAAGAATTTTGGAGAGGAGAACAGGGCCGAATTCCGAAGTTGTTGCCCTGAGTCTGGCTCCTTTTTCATCTGAAAGGGTAAGGAATTCAACCGGATATCCTGCCGGGTTATGGGGGATGCCGATTTTATCATGCCTCTCCTTTACTTTAGAGCCTGTTTCACCGGGTGCTGCTATTCCGCTCAGGTCACCCTTGATATCCATCAGTAAGACCGGAATACTTTTGTCAGAAAGGGATTCAGCAAAGAGCTGAACAGTCTTGGTTTTCCCTGTCCCTGTAGCCCCTGCAATAAGCCCATGCCTGTTCAGTGTTCGCAGCGGTATTTTGACATGGGTCTCCGGTAATGCTTCATTATCCAGGATTGCTGTGCCTAATATTATGGAGTCCCCTTTGAATGTGTATCCGCCTATTATATGCTCTCTGAATTTTTCTTGGTTCTCCATAATATGCCTCTCCCGGTTAAAAAAATTTAAGGCCCGACTAATGCAATGATAATCAATCTCTTGAAAATTTCAATTACTATTCAGGTTTTAAATATAACACCTGTAACTCTTTCCGGAAAGTCGGGGGAAAATTTAATCCTTTTCCCCCTGTCTGCCAGCACACTACTACCCACTTCTTAAAAGCCCCCTAAATCCCCCTATATTACGGCCAAAAGGCTTTTAATATGTTATATTACTAACAAGTACAGGGGGACTTAAAAAAGAAGTTTGGAAATATATCTTAACTTCATAAACGCTTTTATTTTAGAATTGTTTGTTATTCAACTTAAACCAAGTCCCCCTCCGGGCGGTGTACTGAGCTCGTCGAAGTAGGATTTAGGGGGCCAATACACCGGGTACAGGCACTCACTAAAATATTTTTCGCGAAATATCTTTTAGCATTTTGATGGATCTCGACTTGTGGGTAGTAATGAGCCCTCCGGGGGAAGCCGGAATTAATTTAGTTACCTGGTCAGATTAATCAACTTGCTTAAGTTTTTATTATACGTGCCCCCTTCGGGGGACAGGGGGTTTGCGAATATATGAATGACACAGATCTATTGACATTTTTAAGTTGACCGGGGAAGAAATAGCTGTATTTTATATTTTCAATACTCTATTATCTGGATACGGATAACTATTTTATATAATATCTGTCTCAGCTGCATCTTGAAGAGGGTGATTTATGAAAATAATAGTTGGTCACACAAACCTTGACCTGGACTGCATAGGCTCCATGGTTCTTGCCAGATATATATTCCCTGACCACAAACCTGTAATGAGCAGACTTGTCCATCCATCAGCTAAAAATCTTTATAACCTCTACCAGTATCATCTCGATTTTATCTCTTCTGCTGATCTTAAGAGTGAGATAGTGGAAAGGGTGGTTATTGTTGATACAAGATCTTTATCCAGAGTGAAAGAGTATTTTGATCTCATTGAGAATGAAGTAAAGGATATAGAAATATTTGACCATCACGCTTCAGATTCGAATGATTTTCCTGATGCTGTAATTCATGAAGGGTTCTGCGGTTCAAATACTACTATGATCGGCATGATGCTGATTGATCGGGGAATTTCTATTTCTCCAAAAGATGCCACTATTGCCCTTGCAGGAATCTATGCTGATACAGGGAGCTTCGCGCATGACACGGTATGTGAAGATGATTTCAGGGTTGCATCCTACCTGCTTAAAAACGGCGGTGAAATAAAACTGGTTAATAATTTTTTAAAGTCCATGAAGGAGAAATATCAGCTTTCACTTTTTCATGATATAATGAATACCCTGGTGTGGCAGAATATAAAAGGTCACCAGATAATTTTCAGCTACTACTCCATGGAGAAACAGGCTGCAGGCCTTGCTGAGGTAGTGGAGGAGATATTCAATATAGAGAATCCTGACGCTATATTCGGTGTTTTCTATTTTGAAAAACCGGAGAGCACCGTGATTATAGCCAGGAGCCAGAAGAATATAATTGATCTCAACGAAATTTTAAAGCATTTCGGAGGGGGCGGGCATTCTAAAGCTGCATCTGCCCTTGTTAAGAAAGAGAAGGGGCGGGTTGTCTTTACCAGCCTGCTTAAGCATCTGGAGGATACTCTTGAGCATGCTGTCACAGCAGAGCAGATTATGACAGAAAAGGTGGCGATAATAAATGAAAACTGGAGCCTCCTGGAGGCATCGAAGTTTCTGGAGGAGATGGACCTTTCAGGTGCACCTGTTTTTAATGACAATGATGACCTTGTGGGTATGCTTACGCTGAGGGATATTATGAAGGGGCGGAAAAACAACAGGATGAGCAGTCCTGTAAAGGGCTACATGAAAATGAAGCTCATAACATGCAGCCCTGAAGCGACTATGAGGGAGATAGAAAATTTAATGTTTGTCAACAGTATCGGCCATCTCCCTGTTGTGCGGGGGGATAAGCTGGCCGGAATCATAACAAGAACCGATTTACTCGGGTTTCTGCAGCAGAAGTGATTATATTGCTTCTTCCGCTTTTTTGAGAAGATCTCTCGCGTTCTCCATTATGTTTTTCGATGATTGTGAAAGTTCATTTATTTCACGAACCATCTCACTTACTATGTCGTTGAGGTTTTCAAGTGCATTGCTTGTGCTTTCAATGGCGTTTTTCTGTTCATCAGTACCTGTTCCAATATTTTTTGACAGGCTGATGTTGGTTTCCATCTGTTTTATAATTGAGTTTATATACTTCTCTTCAACCATAAGGCTGTCCTGAAGTATTTTGATATTGTCAGTGCTTCCCGACATGTTGTTTATCATCTCTTTTATCATTGAGGATGAGTCTTTAATTACAAGCACACCCTTTTCTGTTACAGTATTGTTCAGGGCCAGGACTTTTTCAATTTCTTTTATGCTTTCTGTTGTCTGGAATGCAAGTTTTCCTACTTCATCAGCAACCACAGCAAATCCTTTCCCATGATCTCCGGCCCTTGCAGCTTCAATACTGGCATTCAAAGAGAGAAGATTGATTCTGTCAGCTATATCAACAATAATTGAAATCGTTTCAGATATTTTTTCACTCTGTTTTGCTATTATGCTCATTGTCTCTTCAACTTCCACCATCTTGTCATTGGCTTCGGTTGTACGGTCAGAGATCCCTTTTATGCCGTCATATGTGGCATTGAGATTGGACTTGGTTTCTGTTTTTATATTTTTAAAATCGTCAATAATTTCATCCATGCGCACATTTCCGTCTATCTGGTCCATGGTTGAGTTATGAATGCTCTCTGCTGAACCGCGCAGCTCTTCAAGTGTGGCAGATATCTCTTCAAATGTGGCAGCCTGATTCTGCATCTTTTCATTGAAATTACCAACAAGGTGATCCTGATTTTCCACCTCTTTAAGGAGATTGTCAACCCTGTTTTTAACCTCCAGATTCATATCCTTCATCTGAAGAATCCGCATCTGGATCTCTTCATTCTGTCTGGCCGTTCTTACTTCAAAGGTGTTTATAATCCTGATCCATCTGTACGCTACAAAGGATAATACTGCTCCCATAATAACAAAAAAGTATTCCCTTAGTATAATCACACCCAGGTTGACTTCTCCATCTATTATTGAGTCGTAGGAGTATTCCGCCCCTCCGGTTATTGCAGCATATACAAATAATGACCATCCGGCAATAGAATAAATGGAAATGACAATAAAAAGCCTCTCTTTCAGGAAAAGGGCTGTTATAAACATGAGCATCAAAAGAAGTGCAGATGAGTTATATGATGACAGTGCAAAGGTCCATCCGAATGCCATGGCGTATTTTACCTTGGCAAATAGAGGGGCGGTCACTGTTAAAAAGGAGACAAGCCACATGAGCCCTGTCCCTTCTTTTTTATTTCTTTTTTTCCTGTATATTACAAAGGCTATTCCGATTGTGATTATAGATAAAACCAGTGTGGGGAAATACTCGGTAAATGTCATGCCGCTGTATATCTGAAACCCTATCCCGATAAACATTATCATGAAAAGGGAAACCAGGTATGCAAATGAGGTTCTAATGTGTAATGCTTCTTTTTCTGTATATTGAGTTGTCATATTCATTTTCTCCGGCAATATTTTTTTTTATAACGGATTGTGCCAGTTAATATTATCAATATTTTAATACAGGATATTTGTAAAGTGAAAAAAACAGAAAAATATGTACTGTATATATAAGAAGATAATTGATAATTTAACTCAGGTATATGTTGTTTTGGGGGCGGAAGTGTTAAAAAAAAATGCAGCCCAGGGTGGGCTGCTTTAAATTTGCCGGTTCTTTTTTATGAGGATTTGATTGAGAAGTATAAAGATAATGTTATCTCTATACATGGTGTGTGTTGTTCTTTTAATATAGTCTTAAAAACTATATTCGTCAATAGCGAATGTAATTTTTTTTAAAAAAAAATTAAGTTTTAATCAGTATTTAATATAACTATTTAAACTGATTCTTAACTTTTAATCAGCAATTGACCCAGTAATAAAAAAAATATACCCGATTTTTGTCAAATAGATTTATAAAAAAATCAAAAATATTCCGGCAGAATCTTTTTCAGTTTTGCCGCCTGGTCAGGATTTCTCTTTTCCGGCGCTGTTATAATCGCATATTTCGATGCTTCTTTGCAGGAGCAGGTTCTTGACTGCCCCAGATTTTTTGCTATTGTCCGTACCAGATTTTTTGCATTAGCGGAATTAGTATTCATGTTGTTTACCACCATCTCAACAGTTACATCCTCCTCACTTTCATGCCAGCAGTCATAATCTGTACTCATGCATATTACAGCGTAGCACATTTCAGCTTCACGGGCGAGTTTCGATTCAGGTATTGTGCTCATGTTTATTACACCTCCCCCCCAGGATCTGTACAGATGGCTTTCCGCACGCGTGGAGAATGCCGGCCCCTCCATGCAGATAAGGGTTTCACCTGTATGCATTTTAAGATTAAGCTCCTTTGCTGCAGGTATGATTATATCATGAAGCCTGTGGCAGAATGGATCTGCAAATCCCACATGACCAACAATTCCGTTTTCAAAAAAAGTAGTATCCCTGGCTTTAGTGCGGTCTATAATCTGCGAAGGTAGAACAAAGTCGAGGGGGGGGATCTCCTCTTTAAGGCTCCCTACAGCGGAAAATGCCACAATCTCTTTTACCCCTATCATTTTAAGTGCTGCAATATTTGCCCTGAAATTGAGCTGATGTGGCGGAAATAAATGCCCCTTGCCGTGTCTCGGGAGAAATGCTGCAGTTACCCCGTCAATATTCATAATACTGATTTTATCCGCAGGTTTACCCCATGGTGTATCAATGCTTATCTCTTCTATGAGTTCAGCCCCTTCTATTTCGTATAATCCTGATCCGCCTATAAATGCAATATCTGTTTTATTCATTTATCCTCCATGAAAAAATACTTATTTTTACATAGAAAAGCCTTCAGCTGAATTATTAGCAAGTACTTTTCAATAGGTACAGATTGTGAATAAGAGACCTGTAAAAATCGATATTTCTGCATTATACACTGTTTAAGGGGAGGATGCTGTATTTTTATTGTTATTTATAGTATAAAAATATAGTTTTATTTGTATTATTAAAAAAATATTTGACAATGAGTATGTTTATCGGTTAGATTTTCATAGTCATGGGTAAGAGTTCCCTGGCGCTATATGGTCAATATAAAAAGATAAAACAGCCGGACTTTAAGGAAGCATACCAGCAGTATTTGCAGTGAAATTAATAAACTTGGGGGGACTTAATGGGTCTTAATAAACTTGTTGATGGAAGAGATCAGCGTTTTATACTTTTTGAAATGTTTAAAGTGGATGAGCTTAGCAGATTTGCACGTTTTGCTGATTTTGACAGGGATACCTATGAAGCAACACTGGATCTGGCAGAGCAGATTGCTGTAGAAATGGTATATCCTTCTAATGCTGAAGGGGATAAAACCGGTGTTAAATACGATCCTGCCACAAAGGATGTAAAGATACCTGAGCCTTATAAACCTGCAATGGCTGCTTATAATGAAGCCGGCTTCCCTGCACTTGCCAATGATCCGGAAGTGGGCGGAATGGGGATGCCGATTATGATTAATAATGCCTGCTGTGAAACATTTATAGCAGGCTCTGTGGCATGGTTCATGTTTGTGCAACTCAGTGTAGGTGCAACCAATCTTGTGAAGAATTACTATCACAGGGAGGATCGCGATATTATTCTGAGTAAAATGATTTACGGTACCTGGGGGGGGACAATGTGCCTGACGGAATCGGACGCTGGTTCGGACGTTGGCGCTTTAAAGACAAAGGCTATCCGTCAGCCTGACGGGACCTTCCGTATTGTGGGGCAGAAAATTTTTATCTCTGCAGGTGAGAATGATCTTTATGAAAATATAATGCATCCTGTTCTGGCAAGGATCGAGGGGGATCCTGCAGGAACAAAGGGGATTTCAATATTTCTTGTGCCAAAGTTTATGGTTAAGCCTGACGGCTCCCCGGGGAAGAGAAACGATGTAGTCTGTACAGGTATTGAGCACAAAATGGGGATACACGGTTCCCCCACATGTACTCTCAGTTTCGGAGATAATGGGGAATGTGTCGGTTATCTTATGGGGGAAGAGCGTCAGGGGATGAAGATCATGTTCCAGATGATGAATGAGGCCAGGCTGCAGTGTGCTATTCAGGCCCTCGCTGTTTCAAGTTCCGCCTACCTTCATGCTGTAAGTTACGCTAAAAACCGGAAGCAGATGCCTCATGTGACCAAGCTGCAGGATCCGGCAGCACCATCTGTCCCGATTATTGAGCATCCTGATGTAAAAAGAATGCTTTTACTGATGAAAACCCATACAGAAGCAATGCGGATGATTACATACTATACCGGCTATAATATAGATATTGAGCTTAATGGAGAGGGGGAAGAGGCAAAGGAGGCGGAAGCTATCGTTAATTTTCTAATACCTATCTGTAAAGCCGGTAATTCTGATCTTTCCTGGAGCGTAACATCAGAAGCGATACAGGTATACGGCGGTTACGGCTACTGCTGCGATTATCCTGTTGAGCAGCTGGCAAGGGACTCAAAAATACTCTCTCTTTATGAGGGAACAAACGGTATACAGTCTATTGACCTTATTACAAGAAAACTCCTTATGAACAGGGAGCAGTACTTTTTTACTGTTATTAAAAAGCGTATCAGGAAAACTATTGATGAAGCAAGGGGTGTTGTTGATTATAAGTATATTTCCCCTCTTGTCCGCGGAATTGATAAGATGGATGAACTTATTGATATGCTTATGAAAAGTATGGCTTCAGGTCGCCTTATGCAGATATTCATAAGCGCCACACCTCTTCGCGAGGCAATGACAATGCTTGCTCACGCATGGATGCATCTCTGGAGTCTTACAATATGCACAGAAAAAATGAAGTCTCTTGTAGGAGATCTTCGCGGTGAAGAGAGAGATGCCTTTGTTCATGAAAATTCTGAAGCTGCATACTATTCAGGTAAGGTTCTCTCTGCACAGTACTATATCGGGGCCTATTTCCAGAATTATTTCGGGAAGGTTGATTCAATTCTTGCAGAGGAAACGGCTGTTATTAAATCAACAGAGGCAATATTTACAGGTGCCCCGGACGAGTAAAGAACACTAGAATAAGTATATTAAGCAGATATAAAAATACAGGAGGGGGCTGTCTCAAAAGTAATCTCCTTGTCATGCCGGGCTGCAGCGTGTGCGTTCTGAGTGTAGTGAAGAAGTGCTCTTGGTGCAGCATGCCGGCATCTTATACAAGGCAGCCCCTTCTATTAATTCTGAATCCACTGCATGGCATACCTGTTAAGTTCAGCATTATTCTGAAGATTCAGCTTTTCTTTAATTCTTTCCCTGTATGTGGATATGGTATTGGTGCTTACTGACAGAACTTCAGCTATTGCCCTGTTGGTCATCCCTTTCCCGATTAGATTGAAAACTTCAAATTCCCTTTCACTAAGTTTTTCTACAGGGGAGGAACTGAAGTTGTGCCCCCCTGTAATTGATCTTTCCAGGAAGTGGTCAACCATGGTATCACTAATATATATTTTCCCCTGAATCACTTTTCTGATGGCATCAATTACTTTTACTGTGGCTTCCCTTTTGGTAATATATCCTCTTGCTCCTGCTTTTAAGACCCTGTCTGCAAAAATAAGCTCCTCGTGCATGGAGAGTATCAGAATCGGGAGTGCGGGGTATCTTCTTTTAATCTCTTTTGTAAGTTCAATACCGCAGCTGTCTTTTAAAGTGATATCAATAATTATCAGGTCGGGCATGTCGTCTTTAATTGTTTTTAAACACTCACTGGAGTTTTCGCACCCCCCTGTCACATAGAGATCATCCTCTCCATTGATGAGCTGGCTTATGCCGTCGAGAAATATAGGGTGGTCTTCAACTATAAATATTTTATATTTCCTGCTGCTGTTTAATGCGCCTTCTGCCATAATTAATCCTCCCCGCACCTCTGATGATATTTACAGGCATCTTTACTGTTATAACTGTACCTGAAGGCCTGTTTGATGTGAGCATAAATGTGCCGTCTATAATTTCCGCCCTGTACTTCATTATTTTTAAACCCATGCCGCTGTTGTGTTCGTAATCTTTCATCTGTTCCGGTGAAAGGCCCCGGCCGTTATCCTTTACCTCCAGAACAAGAAGCCCTTTCTCTTTTTTCAGGGCTATCGAAATAATGGTGCCATGGGAATACTTTGCCGCATTAAAAGCCGCTTCCTGGGCAATGTAGTAGAGATTTGTGGCAAGGGTTAAATCTTCAATTATAATCGATTCATCATATTCGAATTTACATTCTATGCTGTAAATATTGCGCAGAAGCTTTGCCAGGTTCATCAGGGGTGTCTGGATTCCTGTTGACTCCAGGTCGATGGGGCAGAGCCCTCTGGCCAGCCTGTGAGTTTTTGTAATAGCTTTGCTGATGAGACCGGAAATTTTCTCGACTTCTGCATATTCAGGGAGATCCATTTTCCTGAGCTTCAGGGAAAGTACCTGTGTTAGAGCTTCTATTCCGATGAGGTGAGGATTCAGGTCATCATGGAGATCCCTGCTTACCTGCTGCCTTATTCTTTCTGAAATCAGTATTATCTCTTTTTCAAGTTTTTTCCGCTCAGTTACGTCACGTGCCACAACAAGTATCCCGCAGCGGTCATTATCGAGTTTAACAGGGCTTGACAATGTTTCAAGGAGTATAAGATCTTTCTTGAAATTCCGTGCTTCAAAACGGTTTTTATAAATCTTTTTCTTTTTTCTCCTGTCATCTTTTGCCGCGGGTAATTCAGCACTATCTCCCCGGAGAAGTATGTCCCTGATTGTCATTTTTGAAATTATACTTTTTTCAAGGCCGAATGTTTCCAGTCCAGATGTATTTATGTAGTCCAGGTGGTAGTCCTGATCATAAATGATGATGATATCTTTTGCGTTTTCAGCGAGAAGCCTGTATTTCTCCTCACTTGACATGAGTGCATCCTGTGCAATTTTAATATCTGTTATATCATTAAAAAAAAGGAGTACAGCTGCTTTTTCTCCCCAGATAGTGAGTACCGAATTTATCTGGAACCATCGTTCATTTGAAAAAGTATCAATAATTTTAACCGGGAGCATTGCTGTTGCCTGATTCCCTTCAAGCCTGTTGCTGTATTCCTCCTGCACGACTTTCCGGAAATCGGGATGAACAAGATTATAATATTTTTTATTAAGAATCCGCTCCTCGCTGTATCCGCTTATTTCGCAGAGCTTGGGGTTAACGTATTTTACCTGCTCATCCTGTATTATAGCTATTGCCTCTTTGGTGTTTTCCACAAGAAGCCTGTAGTTCTGCTGTGTTGCTGCAAGTATCTCCTCTGCCTTTTGAATTTCTGTAAGATCTATTATTGATGCAACACTTTTCATCGAATCAGGGAGGTAAGTTATGGTCATGAAGACATTGTGGTAATTGCCGAATTTGTCTATTAGCCTGAATTCGATCCCCATAGGTGTGGTCAGGTCATTGTTTCTTAAACGGCTGTTTCTTTCCAGCATCCACCGGTCTTCAGGGGCAATGAACTCTGTCCATTTTTTCTTCCCTTCTATTTCCGACTTCATATACCCTGATATTTTTTCACATTCCCCGTTTACGCGGGAAATAGTCCGGTCCTCCTCGATGAATATTATGGCGTTCCCGGTGGATTCAAAAATTTGTTTGTAGTCGTTTTCGGAACTTCTAAGCCTTTCTTCAGCCTTTTTTCTTTTGGAAATATCGCGCAGAAAGGCCTGAATCCCATGCTTTCCGTTAAAGTTGAAGTAGGTTGAAGAAATTTCTATGTCTATAATCTGTCCGTCAGTAGCAATGATCTGATCTTCCGTGGAGATATAGGTTTTTTTATTGTTTATAATGAGGTCTACAGCTTTTTTTAATCTCTGGTGGCTTTTCCCCGGGATTAAATCCCAGATATTCCGACCTATAAGATCCTCCGGAGTTTTCGCGCGAAAAAGCCTCAAGCCTGTGGTATTGGCAAAAACAATTTTTTCATCAACATAAACGCATATGGCATCAGGTGATGACTGTACCATATCTTTAAAGTTTTTTTCTGTGAGGGTATATTCGTTTTTACCGTCACTCTTTGCAGATTGTATACTATTTTGTAATCCGGGTCCCGGCATGACCATTTTGTATATGTCCTTATTAAAGGCGCAGCTGGAATATATGTTTTTAAAGCTGCGCTGTTCTAAAGAATATTAATAAATGATAGAAAAGATAAAGTCAAGCTAATCTTTGACTCTTTTTCTGTTTATGGGGAGAGTTGAAAAGTTTTATCTGTGCCGATAAGGCTAATTATTACCCACATCTCAATAGATATGTATAAATGCCCTCTCCCGCACTTCGCTATCGCTTGTGCACCCTCTCCCATCAAGTTGGGAGAGGGTTTTGTTGGGAATTTATTGGTTTTATTACACTTTCCCATAATTTTCATTAAGAAAATTACCTTTCTAAAGAGCCTTCTCCACGTGGAGAGGGCGCGCCGGAGGCGGGGTGAGGTCTTTTTTAAAGATGTGGGTAATGACTAGTTTCCTTAAGGGGGAAATGCTGCCCTGTGTTATATCGCGGATTCCCCGTCGTTTAACCGGTTTTTTTCGTTAAAGAATTTCTCTGCTCCGGTTGAAGTTACATAACAGGCGCTCCCTATAGAAACCCCCTTTGTCAGATGAGTATTGCGCCCTATTAAAGTGAGGCTTGAATTAAGTATTTCGGGGAATTTTTTATTTTTAATCAGCTTCTCATTGGAGCCTATGCGGCACCCTTCGCCGATATTATCAGTCTCGTCATCTATCTCCCCTTCATCTACTATTGCATTGATGATTACAGAACCAGGTCCAATTTTAACAAAGGGGAGGAGAATGGAGTTTTTTACAATTGCGCCTTCATGTATTTCTACACCGGGGAATATAATGGAATTTTCAACCTTTCCATTTATATAGCAGAAATCGGAAATGAATGAGCTTTTAACATGGCATTTTTCATCAAGCTGTGCATAGCCCTTTGCTTTAATTCCGCTTTCAATGAGTTTGTCTCTGTAGAGCATATTGGAAATTTCCGGATTCCAGATAATCTCTCTGTTCAGATTATAGTATTCATTAACGCTGTTGATGGGCCAGTAAAAGGCATTCATTTTGGACGTGCTTATTCCATTGTGAATGATTCTGTTTATTATCATTTCAAAAAAATTGGGCGCTTCGTGCCCCTCTTTTATGGCCTTTTTAATAACCCCAGTAAGAATTTTTTTGGAGGTAATAAGAATTTTGTGAGCCATGGAAGGGTGGCCATTAATTATAAGCTTGTAGAGCATCGACTTTTTCTTGGATGAGCTGAATTTGCTCATGAGGCCTGTAAAATCTATAATTGAAGGGTTGTCTCCGTTGTAGATAATAAAATTAGTTGAGGGATTGCCGGAAACTGTTTCATAAACAGCTTCCAGATCGGACTGGTCAAGGAGAAAGGTTTCGATGGTGTGCTTTTTAGGTGAATTTTCTTCTTTTTTGTATTCAGCAAGATAGAGATCAAGCCCGTCATTGTGATTATTGTAGATAATTGTATTGTTGGCCCCTGAGGAAACCGAATTGCGGATAGTGAAGTCCACAATTCTGAAACGACCCCCTATGGGGAGCATATACCTTGATCGTTCCCATGTAAGGGAAAGGAGGACATCCTCTTTTTGTGCAGGATAGGAAATAATTGTAAAACCGCTCATTTAACCATTCCGGAAGTATTATATATTCATCAGACTCTGAACATTAAAGAATCTGTCCGATTTTTAAATTCTGACTAAATAATATCTGATATATTAAAGGGGAAGTCGTCAAATCATTTTATGGGAATATGAAGTTTAAAGAAATTATTTTTTGTATGGAGGGGTATTGAGAAATTCTTCAAAGAGTTCTCTGTCCAGATTGAGGAGCCTTTCACGTATCTGGTTTGAATTATCAAAGTTAATATTCTGATGAACATAATAGTCCAGAAGCCAGAGATATTTGTTGATCATGCGGGGGAGAATGTTAGTTGATTCTATTTCATCACTGTTCAGTTTAACATAATTTTTTTCCAGGCTGAAAACCTCATTCTGGAGCAGTTCAATCTGATGCTTGTTGATATTACGCCTGATATAAAAAATATCTGTGATAAACCCGTAAACAGGGATCCATTCCCTGATGTCCCTGTACTGTTTCCCGCTGTTTTTAATGATTTCAACAATGTCATTTACAGGCTTACACTCAATAATGGACAAATCGAGCTGGGAAGGGTCAATAAGAAATGCTTCCCTGAAGTAAAGAAGCGCCTTAGGGATGTCGTCAAGATGGAAATAAGATTCCCCCAGAATGAACATCATTTTGGCGCTTGCGGAGTAGGAATTTCGTGCATACTCCAGAGTCTCTACAGCGTATTTATACTCTTTAAGCCTCAGGAAACAGTCACCAAGATTAATGAGCAGATCGAGCCTGTTTCCAGTTTCCTCATTCCTCTGAAATGCCAGCTTGTAGTTTTCAGAAGCTTTAAAAAAGATGAATTTCATTGCCGCCTTATATGCGGATGAGTTTTCCATCCCCCTTGTAGAGGCATAATCTTCATAGAGGGCCCACTCCTCCATGAGGAAATCTGCAGTCATCTTCCCCTCTTCAGCCTTTTTTAAATCCTTATCCCTGTTCTGCCAGAATTTTGCGGTTCTGTATGATTCAACAAGTCCGGGATAATCAGGATTAATGTTCATTAATTTATCTATTTTTTTTATTGCTTCCCTGAAGTTCCCTTCAGAAATGAGCTGGTATATTTCACCATTCTCACTCAGAAGAGGGTCATCGGAAAAATTTAACTGTCCGTTTTTATCCATTTTTTCAATATCAGATGCTTATTAAATTGCCGCTTATACCGTGTATAGGGGCTGAAGCGATTATAATAACCTGCCTTTCTGTAAACAGTTCAAGCACATTTTTTATAAAGCTATTATTGTCCCCCTCATCAGAGGTCAAGACAATAATAAGGGGGGGCATTAGCCACGAAGCTTCAGAAATTTTTTCCAGTGCATGAATAAGGGCTATTTTAATACAATTATCCGGTACCCCCTTCAGTTGTCGGGTGCTTCCCCCCTTTGTAACAAGGTGTATAATTCTATCTTTGTATTCAGGAGGGAGGTCAAATCCGGTTTTTTCTGAAAGATGCTCCACTGTTTCCCATGTTTTCTCTGCCATAAGAGCAAGTTTTTCTGTTGCCCAGACTAATGAGGCATGAGGGGTCAGTTCTCTGATAAAGGAGAGGGCTTTTTTATCGTCCTCCAGATTTTTTATCTGCTTTGTTATTTCAGCGAGCTGGTGATCATAGGATATTCCGGAGTTATCTTTCCTGTCGTAATCGATAATTTCGTTTTCGATTTTTTTCCGGATAGAATCCTCCTGTTTTATCTCATCCTCTATGGCAGCTATAAGTTCATTTATTTCAAAGAGGGCATTTTCTATCTCTTCCTCCTGCTCAACCTTTATGATCTCAGGGTCAAGGCTTTGCATCTTCCTTATAATTTCTTTTTCTATCCGCACCATCTCCTGGCTCCGGGAGTCGAGTTTCTTTTCTGTCTCTTTAAGCGGCGGTAGAGAGCTGATATTACTCTCAAGGTTTTTAATTTCTCCCTGCAGTTCGCTGTACCTTATAAAATCATCAAAATACTGGAGAAGAAATTCATATAGTTCCTCTGTCTGGTAATTGTCAAATTTGAAGTGTTCACTTTCAAGTGCGGCTGAAAGTTTCAGCTGGTATGTTTTTTTCTCCTCCAGCAGCGATTCCATATCATTTCTTTTAAGCTTAAGGGATGAAAAAAAGTGGGCTGCTCCTGAAAAGAGGAGTGCTGCAGCAGCAATTACCGGGATAGGGAAGTTTGCCCCTTTTATGGCAAGAAAAATTATTGCAGTTATAGAGAAAATATTGATTGCGCCGATAGCTTTCCAGGATCTGCCGCGGATCTGTTCTGTCCGTAATTTATGCCGGTCAATCTTTTCATTTATGTCTTTAAGGTCATTAAATATACTCTCAACATTCTCCAGGCTGGGCAGGTTCTCCCCGTAATTCTTAAATTGAGGAAATTCCGCTTTAAGTTCTTTTCCAAGGTCATTGAGGCGGTTTCTCAGGTCCCGTGATTCCAGAACATTCTTTTTTGAGTTATTTATTTTTGAAGCGAGCTGATTTTTTACAGTAATTTTTTCTGATATATTATTAAGTGTACTTCTGAAATCATTGAGAGTTTTCAGCTTTTTGGTGAGTCTCCCTAATACCCTGTTTATAGCTGATATCTCCTTCTGGAGTTTATCTTTACGCATTTTTTTTATTTCAATAAGCTCTTTCTGTTTGGTAAGGGCAGACAGGGCCTTTGTTTTTTCCAGTGATGCTTCCTCTTCATCAGGGAGGGAATCGCTCTCCTTTAGCATGTCTATGTTGACTAAAATGTTCCGGTATACTTCGGGTAAAATCTGAAAAGAATTATCCTCTATTTCTCCAGCTTCAAGGGAGGAAAATAAGTAAAAATTTTCTCTGCATATTTTTTCCAGGTAAAGATCAAGGGGTGTTTTTTTAATCTCACCGGAACCGCTATCTATGAGGTTTTCACCCTCCGGTTCAGGTGCCGGGGTTGTCCGGCCGTTTGAGTCAAGTATGTATGTTTTACCTGAATATGAAGCGAAAAGAGTGAAGTTGAGCACCCCCCCTGAATTACCGGCTTCACTTGAGAAAAGTTTTAATGAAAATTCAGAGATAATATTTTTTATCCGTTCAAAACGGCTTTTCGTCTCAATATGAAGAATATTGATGTTTTCATTAAATTCAATTGAGAGACCATCAGGGAATTCTTCAATTTCAGTTTCAAGTTTTATAAATCGCAAAAAAGAACCTCCCGGTCAGTTCCAGAAGATGAGAAGCGGTGCTGAAGGACCCTGGCAAGAGCATGAGTGTTGAGTTCTCCCGGCATGTCCATATTATTGATCTTTGCTGCTATTGTTCTGTAAATTTCCCCTTTTACAGAGTTTTCTCCGGAAAATGATGATATCTGCATATCCAGTGAAGGGGCTGTTCTGTTTATTATCTGCATACCTCTGCAAAAGCCTTTAAGTTCATCAGAAATTTTTCCGGTGATATGAAATGATAATGTGCCGTTAAGTACAATATTGAGAAACCCGCTATCGGTCTTTTTTGATTTTATGGTTTCAAGGAGTTCCATTTCATCTTTTATCGCTGTACAGTCAATTGAAGCGGAAGCTATCAGGGATGTGTTAACTGGGATCCGCTTTATGTTCCGGATAGTATTATTTTCAACTTCCATGGATATGACAAAGCGGTCCCCTGATTCCTCAATTGAGCATGGTTCGGGACTCCCCGGGCATGCTCCTATTATTCTGTTCAGTGATTTGAACATTTTAAAAGCGTGACTTCTCCCCAGGGCGTAAAAATCGAGGTTCATCTGTTTAATGATGTTTTTATCAATGCAGTTATCATTGAATATACCCTGAATCCGGGGATTAAAATCGGAATAGAAAAGGCCGATATGGAAACCATTGCTGCTGTTCCGTGTTATAGATGTAAATGCGTGCCTGCTTTCAGCCTGGACTCCGTAAATAAAAAGAGGCCCCTTTGCTGATTTCATATATGCGGCTGGAGATTCATCGGAAAAATAGTGGCAGTTTTCCAGAGCTGAAATATAGTCAATTATGCCGGGATTTCCAGACAGCTCCTCAGGACCGGGCGTGTAGAATATTTCAACTTTATTATTCTTAAGATTTTCAAATTCCGGAGCAGCAATATCGAAAAAATCATCTTCAGTCAGATTTCTGTCGATTAGATCACCCGCGATAAGAAGAATGTCATGTTGCAGCCCCATGGCCATTATTTTTCTGAATGTTTCTATCCTTTCATTCCTGATATTTATAGATCCCGGTTTATCAATCCCCAGGTGAAGGTCGGAAGTTAACAAAAGCTTTATGCTTTTCATTATTATATTAATCCTGAGAGTATTATGGAACTGATTAAGCCATGCGGCAAAGCGCTGCTTTACTTATAAGTCTCTTTTGGAACAAAAAATTATCAGTAATTATTCCTGACGATATTTTTTAGTAAAATTATGCTGTTTTCAATATTCCCGCCGCCTTCGGCGGCGGGAATATTGGAGTATTTTATTTCAAATAAAAGTTAAAGAATTAACATTAAAAAAATATAATCACTATATTAGAATGTATATTTTAACCTGTCTACGAAAAAAGTTTAATGGTTTAAAACCTTTTTGTCTATTATTTATTTCTGCAGCGGGGTTTATCTCCCGTATTTTTTGGAAATTCCGGAGGGGGGAGTCTGAAAAGAGGATATGGCCTGGAGGGGGGGAATAGTCAGTCTCATGGGGGTGTTATTCCGGGACATCTCCATAATTTTGTCATTTCCGGTGTTATTTTATTGACAAATATCCCTTACCGGAGAGTTTACAGGGGGGATCTGATTATTGCAGCGTAGTAATCTGTTATAATTTCTGTTCCGCAAGAGGGGGCAATTTCATTAAGTTGAGGGCTTCACAGTTCCGCAACTGCCCCCCCCGAAGGGGGGCTTAAGGGCTGTGTTATTAAACTTTTAATGTGTTAAAAGAGTTTAAAAGTCCCCCTCCGGGGCGCCCTCTGCTTGTACTGAGCTCGCCGAAGTAAGCAAAGCGAAGAAGTACTCTCGGGGTAGATTTAGGGGGCTTAGCTTAATGATATTGCCGCCAGAGGAGTTTCGGCCAGAAACAGGCTCTCCCTGTGATCAATTGAATGAAATTCATGAATAAATTAGAGAGAATATAGTATGAGTAATGAAAATAAGAACACGGAAAAGCAGCAGACAGAAGAGGTTAAGCTTATTTACTTCAGGCCTCTTTTAAAACTAACACTTATTTTTTTCCTCGGTTTTTCACTTTATCTTTTTGTCTCCTCACTGATGCTTGTTTTTCTGACAAAATCATCAATGGAAGTAAAAGTCCCCTCTGTTGTGGGGAGGAAGTATGTTGATGTAAACAACAGTCTTGTGCGGAAGGGTTTAAAACCGGATATAAAATTTGTCGATGTTTATGACCTTGATGATGGAATAGTTCTTACTCAGAATCCGGAAAGCGGATCAATCCTGACAGAAAACAGTACACTCCGGCTTACTGTAAGCAGGAGCAGGTTCTATATCGAAGTACCAAGCCTTGTGGGGAGTGAATATCCCATTGCTGTTAACAAGCTGAGGAATCTCCATTTCCTTGATAAGGCGGTTTCAATAAGCACGGGGGTTGTTTCCTACATCCCTTCAGAGAGTACTGCGGAAAATATTGTTATTGCTCATTCCCCTCCTGCAGGGACAAAAATTACTCCTGATGTGAAGGTTAATCTCCTTGTTTCCAGCGGTTCATCCGGTGTGGATAATAAGATGCCTGATGTAACAGGACAGTCCATTGATCTCTGCTTTAAGCTTCTCCTGGCAAAGGGCCTTTCTGTTCAGCAGGAGATTGTAAAAACAGGTGATATGCAGAAGAGCGGGATTATCGCCTCGCAAAGTATACCTGCAGGGAGAACTCTTACTGAAGGTGCGGGTGTAAAAATCGGTGTTTACTGGTATGATGTAAAGGATTCTCATTATACTGCCTATGAATTTGTAGAGTATACAATTCCTGCCTCAGGCGGCGAGGGGCTTTATGAGGCGCTCATTGAAGATAATGCCTCAAAGAGAATAGTCTTCTCTGCACCGATGAAGGGGGGGGATAAGATAAAATTTGTTTTCAGAAGGGTAGGCAATGCCCGTGTGTTTATTAATATGGATAAAAAAAATATAGGGGTAATCAGCCTTAATGTTGACTGATAATAAAAATGTAATCATATCACCATCTATAATCGCCGGTGACTTAAGTACAATCGGCTCTGATGTTAAGTCTTTTGATCCATCAGTAGTAGGTCTTCTTCATATGGATGTAATGGACGGGAGTTATGTTCCCAACCTTACATACGGTCCCGGATTTATAAAAGACCTGAAAAAGCATACAGATATCCCCCTGGATATTCATCTCATGATTGAAAAACCTGAGAATACCCTGGAGAAATATATTGACCTTGATCCCTGGTGTCTGGTAATTCATTATGAGAGCACCAGGTTCCAGACAAGAAGTCTCAATCTTATAAAGGGTTATGGTATAAGGCCGGGACTGGCTATAAATCCGGGTACGCCTGTGGAGAACATTTATGATCTCCTCCCCAGCTGCGGCCTTGTTCTTATTATGTCGGTAGATCCCGGGTTTTACGGCCAGTCTTTTATGCCCATGTCTCTTAAGAGGATTGAAAAGCTGAAAAAGTTTATTACTGATAATAATCTTAAAGATATTAAAATACAGGTTGACGGCGGTATTACTGCTGATAACATAAGAAGTATTGTTGACGCCGGTGCTGAAATTATTGTTGCCGGCAGTTCCGCTTTTAAAAACGGCGATGTTAATGGAAACGCTGCAGCTCTAAAAAAAGCGGCACTCGGGTAATTAATGTTGACAAAAAAAGAGGGGTAAAAATAATTTACTCCCTAAGTATATTTGGAGGTATAATCAGTGTCAGTAAAGATACGGTTGCAGAGAGTTGGTACAAAGAAGAAGCCATTTTACAGAGTAGTGGCCATTGACAGCAGAAAGAAGAGAGACGGAAGGGTTATTGAATTTATTGGCAGATATCAACCGATAGTTAAAGATAAGCAGTTTGATGTGGATGAGGAGAAGGTGCTGAAGTGGCTTGGTTTAGGCGCGCAGCCTACTGACACAATACAGCAATTGCTGAAAAATGAGGGGATCTGGCAGAAGCACGTAAGCTCTAAATAACTATTCAGGAGGCGGCAATGAACTATAGTGAACTCGTTGGATATATGGTTAAATCTCTTGTGGATCATCCGGATAAAGTTGAGATTAGAGAAATCGAGGGCGAAAAGTCAACAATTCTTGAATTGAGAGTAATTAAGGAAGATATCGGTAAAGTTATAGGAAAGCATGGAAGAATTGCCAGAGCAATAAGAACTATAATTAATGCTTCTGCTACAAAAACAGGAAAGAGAGTAGTGCTGGAAATACTTGATTGATCAGCGGAAGTGAATTGATACGAATCGGCAGAATTATCGGATCCCATGCCCTTGACGGCAAGCTTAAGGTTTTTCTTGTATCAGACATACCTGACCGTTTCCTCAAGGGGAATATTGTTCTTCTAAATCTGAAAGATGGTTTAAAAGAATATAAAATAAGCGAATTCAGAATTTCTAAAGGCTCCCTGGGGCTTCTTAAGCTTGAGGGGATCAGCAGCCGTACAGAAGCGGATCTGATGAAGAATATTGATATTTTTATTGATGATGAAACTGCTGAAAAGGGGAGGGATCTTCTCGATGAGGATGCCTTTTTTTACAGAGATCTTATAGGGGCTTCGGTTTATCTTAAGGATTCTCTTTTCGGTACAGTCAAAGATGTTTTTGAAGCGGGTTCAGGCGATATTCTTGTTATTGAGGATCTGAATAAAAAAGAGATTCTTGTTCCCTTTGTTGAGTTTATGGTAAGCACAGATCGCCTTAAAGACAAAATTATTGATATAAACCCTGTAGAGGGTTTGCTTGATTTTTAAGATTTATACACTTTTTCCCGATTTTTTTATTACGCCTCTCCGTTCAGGTCTCATGGGGAAAGCTCAGGAATCTGGAATTATTGATTTTAAGATTATTGATATAAGGGAATATTCGGAAGACAGATTCAAAAGGTGTGATGATTACCCCTACGGCGGCGGTTCCGGAATGGTTTTAACACCCGGCCCCCTTTTCAGGGCCATAGAAGAGAATGAAAGTTCCGGATCAAAGATAGTATATACATCCCCTTCCGGAGTAAAGTTCAATCAGGAACTTGTAGGGGAGATGAGCAGTTTTAATGAAATTTCTATAATATGCGGCCATTATGAAGGTATTGATCAGCGTGTAATAGACACCTTTGTGGATTATGAAATTTCTATTGGAGATTACGTGCTTTCCGGAGGTGAATATGCTGCGCTGGTAATTACTGATGCGATTGCCAGGTATATTCCCGGATTTATGTCCAATAGCGGTTCTCTGGTTGAAGAGAGTTTTGAGTCGGATCTTCTTGAGTATCCTCACTACTCAAGGCCTGCTGATTATAATGGGCTTAAAGTACCGGAAGTGCTTCTTAGCGGTAATCATAAAGATATAGCAGAGTGGCGATATAGTAAAAGGATTGAAAAGACTAAGGGGATTAGACCCGATCTTTATAAAAAATTTCTTAAGAGAAAAATATTAGGGGAGTGATCGATATGGATATAATGCAGGCGATCGAAAATGAAATAAAACCGGTTGATAGAACCGTTGAATTCGAAATAGGCGATACAGTTCGTGTTCATTACCGGATTGTTGAAGGTACAAGAGAGCGGATTCAGGTTTATGAAGGGATTGTTATTGCAATTGATAATAAAGGAATAAGCAAAACTTTTACAGTTAGAAAAATTTCTTTTGATGTAGGAGTTGAGAGGATTTTCCCTGTATTTTCACCGAAAATTGCTAAAATTGAGGTTGTAAGAAAAGGTAAGGCAAGAAGAGCCAAGCTTTATTTCCTTAGAGAAAGAAGGGGCAAATCTGCGAAACTTAAAGAGAAGAGAATGAAATCTGTAAAGAAAAGCAGCGGCTCTGATCTTAAGGCTCAAGGTTCTAATGTTGAAACGGATGTTAAGGCAGATGTTGCTGAAAATCAGGTTTCTGCAGAAAAAACAGAATAGAATCTGCTCCAAAAACCTGGAGCTTGATCAATATAGGGGGGTGGGCTGATAATGTCCGCCTCTTCCTGTTTACAGGGGCCGGGACCCGATTTCAGTATTGAAGCTGAATTCTTTTCTAAGGGGTACAGGTTTATTGCAGGTATTGATGAAGCAGGTAGAGGCGCTCTTGCAGGTCCCCTTTCTGTAGGGATGGTTATATACGATTCCTCCCTTTTCTGCACCACTGCAGAGAGAACAATGGCGCATGTGGATGATTCAAAAAAATTAACTCATAAAAAAAGGGTCTCAGCCCTTGAAACAGTCAGGAGCAGGGCTTTATCTGTTTCTCATGTTTTTATTCCCCATTCAATAATTGACAGAACAAATATAAATATTGCCACTTTTATGGGAATTGAAAAATTGCTGGAAAAATCCCCGGTTTCTCCTGATATAATAATTATGGACGGTAATTTTAAATTTAACCTGAAGATTCCTTTTGTCCCTGTAATTAAGGGTGACAGCAGATCCCTGTCTATCTCCTCTGCTTCTATTGCGGCCAAGGTAAACCGCGATCTGATTATGGATATGCTGGACATTAAGTTCCCCCATTACGGTTTTGCGTCAAATAAGGGGTATGGAACCAGAAGCCACCTTGCCGCAATCGGTTCTGCAGGGGTTTCACCTGTTCACAGACTCAGCTATGAGCCTGTGAAGAGCCTTTATCCGGGTTGTTATGTATGAAGGTAAATGATTTAAGGGGAACTCTCTCAGTCAGCCTTAAGGGTAACCGGGATATTTCTGACGCAGTTAAAAAACTGAAAATTGGAGAATCTGTTGCAGCGAGAATTATCAGGTCAGATGGCAATGAGGCCCTTCTGGACATAAAAGGGAATAGGCTGCGGGCGGAATTTCTTAATGGTGTCCCTGACAGGAAGGTTGTTGATCTGGTTCTTACAGAGAAAACAGCATTTAATGTGGTTTTCCGGCTTGCTGGTAAATATTCAGGTGAAAATGTTCCCGCACTCCTCTCAATGATGACACTTCTTACTGAAAATGAAGCAAAAAATATTTCAATGCATGGTCTTGTTAAATTTATAACAGGGGGGAGGCCCGATCTTTTTGAGATTAACCTTTTTCTTCTGGGAATAAGGAAAGATGAGAAAAAAGGGGGTGGGCAGGCTGATCTTTTCAGTATGCTGAGGCAGAGAGGGGTACCCTTTACCTCACTTGTGTATATGAATTACCTGGTTTCCATGAATACACCTTTTATGGTAATTCAGTATCTTCTTCAGAATCTGATTGATAAAAGAAAAATTACCCATCATCATGAGTCAGCTGAAGAACCGGCTGATGATATTCTGGAAATTCTTAGAGATGAGAGTGATGATGTTATTAAAGGGGTAATTGATCTTTTCTCAGGGGGGGATAATGAAAAGGGCTTATACAGAGAAGCTCTTATTCCTGTGGATGATGATTTTATAAAATGTGAATATATTTATTATATGAACCGGTTTTTCTGCAGTATTGAGCTGTCTGCTATCGGCAGACTCGATATAATTGTTAAAGATTATGGTGAAATTCTCAATATTGTTCTATTACCGGAAAAAGATGCTGCTGAAATTTTTTTAAATGAAAAAAAACCGGAATTGATAAATATTCTGGAGCAGAATAATATTAAAAATGCGATAATACATGTATCAAATAGTAAAAAAATGGTTGATAAAATCAGCATATGGGCTCATGATTTTTATATAAAAAGCGGGTTTGATGTCAAGGTTTAGAGAAGATATTGAAAAAGCGGTTGCACTTGAGTACAGGAAGTCAGCCCCTGTTGTACTTGCTGTGGCAAGAGGTGAATTTGTTGAAAAAATGTTGAAACTTGCTGAGGAAAAAGGTATAACTATTTATAGAGATAGGGATCTGGCTGATGTTTTATCAGTTTTAAAGCCGGGTGATGAAGTTCCTGAGAAACTCTTCAGCGCGGTTGCTGCTGTAATGGCTTATTGCTACAAAGAGAATGCGGAGTTTAAACAAAAAATAATCGGATCTGGAATAGTGGATGATTGAAATGAGAAAGATACCAGTTGAAGACCTGAAGCCAGGGATGGTCTTCAGCCAGGCTGTATATATTGACAGGGAAAATATACTTACCGGTCCCAATACCCCGATTACTGAGGGGGATATTAAAAAGGTAATGAGATGGGGTATCTCCGCTGTTGAAACTACAGGGAATGTTCTATCACCGGATGATATTACGGGTAAAGAAGCTGGATCAAAAAGCAGTGAGGTTATTGAAAGATATGAGAATCTCCTTAATCTGAGGAAGAGAATAATTGAGGTTCATGGGAATGCCTCTTATATGATTGACCGTATTTATACAGGTATAAGGCGGGATCATTCCATAGATTTTTCAGGTGTTCAAAAGGTAGTAAAGGACATAATATCTATTTTGAAGGAAAACAGCAATGTTTTTCTTTTTCTTAACGGTCTGGATGATGATGAAAGAAATTATCTTGTTACACATTCGGTTAATGTAACCTTTTATTCCCTCATTATCGGCGAGGCAATGAAGTATACTGATGAGCAGCTTCTTGAGCTTGGTATCGGTACTGTACTTATAGATGCGGGTATGACAAAGGTTCCGGTGTATATAATTCATAAGCAGTCCAATCTTACTGATAGTGAATACCAGATGATTAAAGCACACCCTCTTCACGGCTATAAATCTCTTATCCTTTACCCCGATATTAATGAAAGGATTGCAAGTATATCTCTTCAGCATCATGAGCAGTATGACGGCAAGGGATATCCCCGGGGGCTGAAAGGGAAGGAGATTGATGAATATGCACGAATTGCTGCTATTGCTGACAGCTATGAAGCACAGATATCAAACCGGAGTTACAGGAAAAAAACCGGTGCTTATCATGCTATGAAAAATCTTCTGGCAAGCGGGGTTAATAAATTCGACCCCGATATTCTTAAAATATTTCTTTCCCGCATGTCTGTTTACCCTATAGGTTCCCTTGTTGAACTGAATGATAAACAGATAGGGATTGTAATAGGCTCTGTTACAGAGAAACCTCTGCGCCCCATAATAAAGCTGATTTTTGATGAGAATAAAAAGAAAATTGATGAAACACGTATTGTCAATCTTCTTGAGGATACTTCAAAATATATTGTAAGGGTTCTCAACGAAGAGGAGGCAGGTATAAATATATTTGATGTTCTCTGGTCTTTCTGATGCCTTCTTTTAATAACAGGGAGGCGGGGAGAACAGGTGAGGAGAGGGCGGTTCTTTACCTGGTTGAAAATGGATACACCATAATTGAACAGAATTTTTATGCAGGCCATTATGGTGAAATTGATATTATTGCTCTTAAGGATAAGCTCCTTCTTTTTGTTGAAGTAAAGAGCAGGAGCAATGACAGGTTCGGCGGCGGAATTTACTCTATAACAGAGAAGAAGAAACAGTCTCTCCGGAAGGCAGCCCGTTTTTTCCTTGTTAAGAACAGTATTTACGATTCAAGAGATTATACTATCAGATTCGATCTTATCCTTCTTGAAAACGGGCGTATTGAAACAGTTGAGGATATTATAAGATAAAATTAAGAGCTTTTTCAGGAATGAGATCTTATAGTAATCAGGGGCTTTCAATAAGGATTGTAACAGGGCCTTTGTTTATTAAAGACACTGCCATATCTGCTCCGAAAATCCCGCTTCCGATTTTTTTCCCCAGTGCAGATTCAAATTTTTCGAGAAATTCCATGTAAAATGGTTCCGCTTTATCAGGTTTCATGGCATCTGAATATGAAGGTCTTTTCCCCTTTTTCACATCTCCGTAAAGAGTAAATTGTGAAACAATGAGTACATCTCCACCGGTATCCTCTATGGAGTGATTCATTATTCCACTGGAATCATCAAAGATTCGCAGCCCGAGAATTTTTTTTATTATATAATCAGCATCTGTTTCAGTGTCATCTTTGTGGAAACCAGCAAGTATTAAAAGCCCCATGTTTATGGATGAAACAATTTCACCATTAACTTCCACAGAGGCTTTTTCAACCCGCTGTATAAGGGCTTTCATCAGCTCAGTTTGCTTTTTAGTACGTTTTCAGGCTGTACACCTACAAATCTATCTATCTCCTGGCCATTCTCAAAGAGGATCAGAGTAGGTATTGATACAATCCCGTATTTTTGTGCAATTTCAGGATTTTCATCTGTATTCAGTTTGAATATTTTTGCCTTTATTTCGGCAGATGCAGTCAGTTTTTCCAGTATGGGGGTCTGCATTCTGCATGGTCCGCACCAGGGTGCCCAGAAATCTACCAGTGCTTTCCCTTTGCTCCCTATAACCTCTGTTTCAAAATTCGATGTGGTTGCTTCTAAAAGTGTTCCCATTTATTTCCTCCTAAATCCGATTGAATGTACTGCCACTTGATCTGTGAATACATTTTTTTTCAATATCTTCTATGATTTTCTCTATAATTTTAACATCTTTTTCATTGTTTTCAATTATTTTTTGTGAAGTCTCTTCAAGAATCCAGGATTTCATTGATTCAGGGATATTATCCCTGTATAGAAATACATGCTGGCTGCTTTGCATCGGCTTAAGTGTTTCCGGATTTATTTCATATTGAACAAATCTTCTTGTGGTAAGCTCATTTTCTGTGTAGAGATGCTGCTGAAGAGCAAACATAAAGGGTTTTCCTGAAGGTTTAAGGCGGATAAAGTATTTTGTAAGGCTTAATCTTCCTTCAGAATCATAGGTGAAGGTTATTTCCCCCTCTTCACTTCTAATGCTGTCTGTTAAGCGGATAAATTCTATTGATGAAATGGTGCCGCTGGTATAGGTGTATTTCAGCTCCTTGTAGGGAATAAAGAGGTTTCCCTGCTTTTCTTTGTAGATAATTTTATCCGGTTTTTCATCAGAAGAGGAGTATACATATTCCTCTATCTCTGTGAGTTTATTTTCTACATAATGGTTGATTTGTACAAGTCTTCCGGCTGAATCGAACTCTTTTTTCTGAGTGCTGCTGTAGATCAGGGAAGAGTGGGTAATAAGAATGAATAATATTATAAATCTCTTTAACATCTTAAAGAAACTCCTGGCGTCTATTATTTTGAGGATTAACCATAAGACAATTCAGCTTATGATTAGTTTCACCTTTTATAGCCGGTAGAAACCTGATGATCCTTATAATTAAAATATTTCAGGCAATTAGAAGCGAGGTTCTCTTTTTATCAACTCATTAATTCAATTAAAACATCAGCACAGCGTATGCCGTCAATAGCAGAACTTACTATTCCTCCGGAATAGCCGGCACCTTCACCTGCTGCAAATAGCCCTGTAGTATTAATTGACTGGAAATCTTTGCCTCTTGTAATACGTACAGGTGAGGATGTTCTTGTTTCCGCACCTATAAAAATTCCATTATCCCGGGCAAATCCTTTCATCATGTTGTTGAAATTCGGCAGCGCGGATTTTATTTCCTGAACAATCCATTGGGGAAGAAATTCATCCAGACTGGAGTTTTTTACACCGTTTTTATATGATACTTCAGGAAGGGGGGTATTTTTTTTATTGTAAAGAAAGGATGCAAGAGTTTCCGCCGGGGCTGTAAACCCGCCGCCACCAGCCATGTATGCAGCTCTTTCAATCTGCCGCTGAAGCTCAACACCTGCAAGGGGGTGGGGGTCTGTATCTTCAGGCCTTATTGTAACAACAATTGCAGAATTGGAAAAGTCTCCTTTCCTTCCGGACATGCTCATGCCGTTGGTGCAGAGCATATTCTGCTCTGAAGATGAATTTATTACATACCCCCCCGGGCACATGCAGAAGGAGTAAACACCACGGCCGGTTTTTTTATTATTCCATGTCATGGCATATTCTGCCGGGGGGAGAGAATCAATATATCTGCTTTTGCCGTATTGTATTTTTCTGATTAATTCAGCAGGGTGTTCTATTCTGGTTCCTATTGCAAAGCCTTTCTTCTCAAGAGAGACACCCTTGTTAAATAAGAGTTCATAGGTGTCCCTGGCAGAGTGTCCTGCGGCCAGTACTACACTGGATGAGTATAATTCCCTGTCAGCTGATGTGAGGACTCCTTTGACTTTACCACTCTCTATAATAAAATCAGTTACTTTCTCATTAAAGTATATTTCTGATCCCGATTCCAGAATGCGGGATCTTATTTTTTTTAATATAATCTGAAGTTTGTCACTCCCTATGTGCGGTTTGGAAATATAAGCGATTGCCGGGTCTGCGCCGCTGCTGATCAGTTTTTCGTATAACCAGCTGATTTCAGGCCTGTTTGTTCTTGTTGTTAGTTTGCCATCGGAATAGGTGCCTGCTCCCCCTTCCCCAAAGAGGACATTGCTCTCTTCATTGAGCAGTCCTGTTTTTTCAAGTGCTGCTATATCCTTAATTCTTTCTTCAACAGGTTTACCCCTTTCAATGATTGTCACTTTAAGCCCTGATTCAATTAATCTTAATGCACAGAAGAGGCCTGCCGGTCCGGCGCCTACTATAATAATTTTTTCTTTTGAAAAGGCTTTTTTTGCGGGTAATTGTTCCGGTTCAATATATTCTGTAATATCAGGAAGGGTAACTAATTCTGCACCATGCTGTGGAGTAACCTCTATGAGAATCCTGTATATGTAGAGGATATCATTTTTATCCCTTGCATCGAGAGATTTTTTTAATATTTTATATGAATCTGTTTGAATTTTAAACTGTTTAAAAAGAATTTCAGGGATCTTCTCTTCGGTATGGGCGGGTGTTAATTTTATATTGTCTATCTGTATAAACATTTATGCTAATGCGTTAAAAAGAGATCCAGGCTGTAAAGGTGCGGCTGTTCTGCTGATTCTACCTGATGAGTTGTATTCTCCATGTCCGGTTTTTATCATATTAAGTATTTTATTTTCATCATCAGAGGAGGGTTTGTAATATACGGGTCCCGACGGACGGGGGCCTGCTGCATTTATTCTTTCAACTTTCCCGTCTGTATAGGCAGGCCATATAAAGGTTTTCTGCTTTACCGGCGAAGCTCCGGAAAATCGGACACTGTTGATTTCTGATATGCCTGTAGATATATTCATATTTATTTTTCGGCTTTAAATGTTTTATTCTTGAACAAAATATTTCTATAAAAAAATATAGTTAAATTATGTTCAGTATTTGGTAGCAGTTTAATTTCGCGGGCAATGTCATTCCTGCGCATATTTCGACGAGCTCAGTACAGGTGCAGGAATCTCATAACCTTGATTCTTTTAGGAGATTCCGGCAGAGCAGCCATGATGGCTGCCTGCAAGCACGAAACAGGATGTTTCTATAATGCTTGCCTACGTTATCACTTCGGCCGGAATGACAAATTTATTTCCCTAAAATTTTACTACTACCCGGTATTTTGTTTGATGCTTATTGTTACCAGATTGAAAATAGAGCTGATTATATATAGCTGTATAAATAAAAATGTCAACCCTTTAACTAAAAGGGGACGGAGGGGAAATGGGTTTTTCTGTTACATATAAAATTCTCAAGGATCATCTGGTTGAAGGGGAGCTTGCTGCCGGCAATGAGATTGGAATAAAGATTGATCAGACTCTCACACAGGATGCCACAGGTACCATGGCATATCTGCAGTTTGAGGCTATGGGTATATCTTCTGTAAAAACTGAAGTTTCTGTTTCCTATGTGGATCATAATACTCTGCAGATGGGTTTTGAGAATGCCGATGACCATAAATATCTGCAGTCCATGAATGCAGGCTACGGGATTTATTACTCAAAAGCGGGTAACGGTATATGCCACCAGGTTCATCTGGAGAGATTCGGCAGGCCAGGTAAAACGCTTCTCGGCTCTGACAGCCACACCCCTACAGGGGGCGGTATAGGGATGATAGCTATAGGTGCCGGGGGGCTCGATGTTGCTTCAGCAATGGGGGGCGGCCCTTTTTATCTCACATGCCCTGAAGTGGTAAATATAAAACTTACAGGTAAACTGAAGCCCTGGGTAAGTGCTAAGGACATTATATTAAAGGTTCTGGAAATTTTAACTACAAGGGGTAATGTGGGTACTGTTGTTGAGTATACCGGACCCGGGATAAAGACCCTTTCTGTCCCTGAAAGGGCCACAATAACCAATATGGGTGCTGAGCTGGGGGTTACCACATCTCTTTTCCCCAGTGATGAGATTACAAAAAAGTTTCTTATTGCCCAGAACAGGGTTGATGAATGGATAGAGATAACAGCGGATGATGATGCTCAATACAGCAGGGTGATTGAGATAGATCTGGATGAACTTGTCCCTATGATAGCCTGCCCGCATTCGCCTGATAATATTAAAAAGGTTTCTGAAATTAAGGGGATGAAGATAGACCAGGTTGCCATAGGGAGCTGCACCAACGCTTCATATAAAGATCTTATGACTGTGGCGGAAATCCTAAAGGATAAGAAGGTCCATCGGGATGTAAGTCTTATTGTTGCTCCCGGCTCAAAACAGGTTTTTGAGATGATTGCTGCAAATGGGGCATTGTCTGATATTATTGCCTCAGGTGCAAGGATTATGGAGTCTGCCTGCGGTTTCTGTATAGGTTCAGGTCAGGCTCCTGTTACTGAGGGTGTTTCTCTCAGGACAAACAACAGGAATTTTGAAGGGAGGTCAGGTACAGCCTCAGGGCAGATTTATCTTGTGAGTCCTGAAGTTGCTGCTCTTTCCGCTATTGAAGGGGTACTTTTTGATCCTATGGAAAAAGACTCTGCTGAGGCGCCATGCGTGAGGGTCCCTGATAAGTTTATGATTGATGATTCCCTTATTATTCCTCCAACGGGGAATAAGGAAAATATTTTCAGAGGCCCCAATATTGGTGATCCGCCATATACAGATCCCCTTATGGATGAAATCAGTGGGGTTATCGGTCTTAAGGTGGGGGATAAAATTACCACAGATCATATTATGCCTGCAGGGCAGAGGCTTAAGTACAGGTCAAATATTCCTGAGTATTCTAAATATGTTTTTGAAAATGTTGATCCCGGTTTTGCGTCAAGGAGTCTGGAGAATAAAAGTAAGGGGATTTTTACTGCTGTAATAGGGGGCTCAAGTTACGGGCAGGGTTCAAGCAGAGAGCATGCTGCTATATGTCCCATGTACCTGGGTGTGAGGGTTGTTGCTGTTAAATCTTTTGAGAGGATTCATTCCGGGAATCTGATTAATTTCGGCATAGTCCCTCTCCTTTTCAGCAGTGCTGATGATTACGAAAAGATTGAAGAGGGCGCGGATTTCAGAATTACAGGTATTCTTGATGCGGTTAAGTCGGGCAAGGGGCTTACCATGCACATCGGCGGAGCAGACTATAATTTCGAAATATCTGCTTCAAAAAGACAGAGGCTTATTCTCCTTGAAGGGGGACTTCTTAATTATACAAAAAAACTGGTATAATGGACAAGGGTGATAAATTCAATAAGCCTGATGAGGAAATGATTATCCTGTGTCAGCCCGACGCAACTAAGGGGTGCTCGGTCTGCTGCGGTCTCTTTAATTTCAGGGATATTTCAAGGGAATCTCTGGAACTCTTTCTTCAGAAGGGGAGGGAAAGAGCAGACTGTTTCTCCGGTTATGAAGATTTTGATGAGGTCTATGAAGTGAGGGACAAAGGCTCTCACATATGTCCATACCAGGGTTTTTTATCTCACGGGAAGCCGGGCTGTCTGCTTCACCCTCTGTACTGCGGGGAAGAGAGAAGGGGGAGATCTCTTTTTTCAGAAAAAATCTGTTCTAACTTTCTCTGTCCTGCTCACTATATTCTCAGCAATGATGAAAAGAGGGCCCTTGTCAGGTTTGTAAATGACTGGTATCTCTATTCAGTTGCTGTTTTTGACCCCTTCTTTTTTTCTCAGATATATAAAAAAAGTGTGGCGGAATTTAATATATACAGCGAAGAGGAGATGATCTCAGCATTTATAAATGAGCATCTTATGACGCATGCGGTAAAAGCTGCTGATACAGAAAAAGTTCTTTTCAGCTATTCTGTTTCCGAGTACTCAGCCATAAGGTTATGGCAGGAGTAATCTTTTTAAGCAGGTATAAATTAACAGAATAATAAGGGCGTATCCGAAAATTAAGGAAGAACGATAAAAATTAAATTATCAGAGTAATAATATGTAACTCGTGCCCCCTTTGGTGGACAGGGGGCAAAGCGAAGAAGGATCCCCGGAATAGACAGGATTTATTATGTATTTTAAGAATTAAGAAGAACAATATATTAGATTGCCAGGATTTATATAAGACAGATTTCAGGAGAATTTAAAAAGTATGAATGCTTCAGAAGTATTAAAGCTTTTTGCGGACCCGGTTGCGATTAAAACTCTTCAATGGGCGGATTTAACAACGGGGATTCTTATCACACTTTTCCTGGGGATGGGAGTTACTTTTCTTGTACTTATTATCCTCCAGATGGCAACTATTGGTTTGAGCAGAGTTCTGGCTGCTGGAACTGAATCAGTGAAACCTGTGGAACATTGTGCTGCAACTCTTTCTTCAGATGATGAACTTGCAGCAGTTATTACTTCAGCAGTGGCTGCAGTTATGCATAAATCAGCTGGTGAGGTTGTTATAAAAAGTTTAAAACAGGTTTAAAAATTTTAATAAAAAGCTCAGCAGTTATTCCTGGATATATTTTTTATTTTAATAATGTTGTTTTCATTAACCCCGACGCCTTCGGCGGCGGGGGAAATAGAGCATCATATTCTAAATAGAAGTTAAGGGATTAACACTGAAAAATTCAAGTAATTCTATAATTGATTCCGGAGATTGAAAGAAATGAAAAAGTTTAAAATAGTTGTAAATGGTAAAGCATATGAAGTTGAAGTTGAGGAACTTGACAGCAGCTCTTCAGCTCCTGCAGCAAAACCTGCTGCGCCTGCTGCAGAAGCGCCTAAGCCGGCAGCTGCTGCATCTGCAGAGGGGGAAATTATTACAGCGCCGCTCCCCGGATCTGTATGGAAGCTGAAAACAAGCGCAGGTTCAAGGGTTTCAGCTGGGGATGTTCTTCTTATTCTTGAAGCAATGAAAATGGAAAATGAGATCCAGTCGCCAATAGATGGTGTAGTGACTGAAGTAAGGGTTGCAGAGGGGGTTTCTGTGGATACCGGCCAGGTATTGATGGTAATTTCTTAATACTGGTTCGAAAGGAGATATTAATATGTTACATGCAGTTCTGAATTTTATGCAGGGTACAGGATTCTACGGGTTGACCATTCAACATGTTATAATGATATGTGTATCCTTTGTACTTTTATATCTTGCAATTGTTAAAAAGTTTGAACCGCTCCTGCTTCTTCCTATCGGATTTGGAGTGTTTTTAACAAATCTGCCATTTGGAGGGGTTATGACTCCGCCGATTCTGGAAGTTGGTGAGCATTATATAAACACAATACAGAGAGCAGGGATTTTTTACTATTTTTATCAGGGGATGAGTTTTTTCCCTCCTCTTATTTTTCTCGGTGTAGGTGCAATGACAGACTTCGGTCCTCTTATCGCAAATCCCAGGGCCCTTCTTCTGGGGGCTGCTGCCCAGTTCGGGATTTTTGCCACATTCGGCGGAGCCATATATTCAGGGCTTTTTACCGCGCAGGAGGCTGCTTCTATCGGTATTATAGGGGGTGCTGATGGCCCTACGGCAATTTTTCTTTCTGCAAAGCTGGCGCCTCATCTGCTGGGCCCTATTGCTGTTGCTGCGTATTCATATATGGCGCTTGTTCCCATTATTCAGCCCCCTATTATGAGGGCGCTTACAACAAAGAAGGAGCGCATGATAAAAATGGAGCAGCTCCGAACTGTTTCCAAAAGAGAGAAAATTGTTTTCCCTATAGCTGTTACCCTTGTTGTATGTCTTATAGTGCCGGCAGCAACACCTCTTGTGGGTATGCTTATGCTGGGTAATCTTTTCCGCGAATCGGGTGTGGTTGGGCGTCTTGAAGATACGGCAAAAAACGCGCTTATAAATATTGTAACCATACTTCTTGGTGTAACTGTAGGTGCAACAGCCACAGCAGAACAGTTTCTTAAGGTGGAAACACTTGCAATAATGGGCCTTGGTGTTGCGGCATTTGCAGTAGGAACAGGTTCCGGTGTTTTGATTGCAAAGTTTATGAACCTTTTTCTTGCAAAGCCGATCAATCCCCTTATCGGATCAGCTGGTGTTTCAGCAGTCCCAATGGCAGCCAGGGTTTCACAGGTTGTGGGGCAGAAGGAGAATCCGTCAAATTTTCTTTTAATGCATGCTATGGGGCCTAATGTTGCGGGTGTTATCGGGTCTGCTGTTGCTGCAGGTGTTATGCTGTCATTATTCGGCGGTTAGCAGCCTGTAGGCTTTCTAAAGTGTAATGCCGCTGCTCTTTATGCAGTGGCATTACTATAATTTCAGTTAAGAAATGAAGTGCTCATCTTTTAAAAATTGTCTTATCTCCATGCGTAGTAAAAAAATAAGCACATAAGTAGTTTATCATGTAAAATCATTGACAAAAAAAATTCTTTATGTATGTTTAACATAATGTATGTTTAGTGGTTTTGAGTTATTTTTTAAAAATTAAGAAGTGAAAGATGAAAATTAAAACTGATTTATATTTTGGTGACTGTAATGAACAGTTGTTGAACATTCCAGATAATTCTATTGATTTAGTAGTTACTTCACCGCCTTATGCTGATCAACGTAAAGGAACCTATGGTGGTATTCATCCAAACAATTATGTAGAATGGTTTTTACCAATTTCTAAGCAATTACTTCGTGTTTTAAAATCAGATGGTACATTTATTCTCAACATAAAAGAAAAAGTTATTAATGGAGAACGAAGTACTTATGTAATGGAACTCATTATCGAAATGAGAAAACAAGGCTGGCTTTGGACAGAAGAATTTATTTGGCACAAAAAAAACTGTTATCCTGGTAAATGGCCAAACCGTTTTCGTGATGCCTGGGAAAGACTTTTACAGTTTAATAAAAATAGAAATTTTAATATGTATCAGAAAGAGGTAATGGTACCTATTGGAGATTGGGCAAAAACAAGATTAAAAAATCTCAGTGAAACTGATAAACGACGTGATAACTCAAAAGTCGGGAGTGGTTTCGGAAAAAATATTTCCAATTGGGTTGATAGAGAGAAAGCATATCCAACTAATGTTTTGCATTTAGCAACTGAATGTGGTAATAAAAAACATAGTGCAGCTTTTCCAGAAGAATTACCGGAATGGTTTATAAAATTATTTACAAAGGAAAATGATACTGTGTTAGATCCGTTCATGGGTTCTGGTACAACTATATTTACAGCAAATAGAATGCGAAGAAATTCTATTGGTATTGAAATTATTCCTGAATATTTTGATATGGTTTCTGATAGAATTAAACCCGTTGAATTATATCTTTGTGAGCCAAAAGAAAAATATGAACAAGCTAAATCTAAAAGACGTAAAGCAGTATGTTGAAGAAAATATAGGTATTTTTCATGAGAAACGTATTCAAAGTATAAATTCTCTAAAACTTTCTCAGGTTTTAAGAAGGAAGAATCCATATTTATTTAGAGCAAAGCACGTACTTACGTCCGAAAAAATAATTAGAAGTTTAATCGATGCTCATATATCATCAAGTGAAGAAGGAATATTTGGTGATTGGCTTGAAGGGTTAGCTATTTTTATTAATGAAAAAGTATATGGTGGTCGCAAATCAGGAATAACAGGTGTTGACCTTGAGTTTGATTCTAATGGACAGAGAAATATCGTTACTATAAAATCCGGGCCGAATTGGGGAAATAGTTCTCAAATTAAAAAAATGAGAAGTGATTTTGTAACCGCTAAAAAAACATTAAGAACAAGTAATTCTCAATTACAGATTGTTGCTGTAAATGGCTGTTGCTACGGAAAAGATAATAATCCAGATAAAGGAGATTATTACAAATATTGCGGACAAAAATTTTGGGAATTTATTTCGGGTAATCCGGAATTATATATAGAGTTAATTGAACCGCTTGGATATAAAGCAAAAGAGAAGAATGACGCTTTTATGATTTCATTTTCTCAGATGATAAATAAATTTACAAAAGAATTTTCAAATACTTTTTGTGATAATGATGGGAATATTGACTGGAATAAGCTTGTAATCTTTAATTCAGCTGCAAAATAAACATTGAATGTTCCATTCGGATGAATACATCCATGTATTTCCTGCTTTTTCGTAAAATCACGTTGTATCGTGTGAGTGTATTCATTTTGATTGCATCATATTTGCCCCATTAAGCGTCAAAAATTTCTTGCATTTTTAAAAATATTCTGTAAAAAAAGTATTCGGCATTCCTGACATCAGGTACGCAAACAATAAGCGTTCTTTTATATAAATTCTCCGGTGATTACTGATCCGGAGAATTTTTTTCTGGAGGGGATATGAGTATTGCTGCAGTTATTCAGATGGTAAGCGGTGATGATATTGAGGGAAATCTGGCCTCTGCCGGTGACCTTCTTAATGAGGCTGCGGGGAGAAAAGCGGAAATTGCGGTTTTACCTGAAAATTTTGCTGTGTTTAATACGGGTCAGATGATTTCAGAGGGAGCCTGTGAAGTGGAATCTTCAGGGCGGATCAGAAGCTTTTTAAGCAGAAAGGCTGCTGATCTTGGTATATGGATTGTGGGCGGCACTATCCCCTCTGCTGTGAGGCCTGACGGTACCTTTATTAAAAGCAGAGTCCGATCTGTCTGCAGGATTTATAACAGCAGCGGCATTGAAATATCCCGTTATGATAAAATTCATCTTTTTGATGCTCAAGTAGGAGATTCCCATGGAATTTACAGGGAGTCTGATGAGCTTGAGCATGGGGAGGATATAATTGTCGCTGATACACCTGCAGGGCCTATGGGGCTGGCTGTATGTTATGATCTCAGATTCCCTGAACTATTTTCAGCTCTCCGGTCCCGGGGGGCAGAGGTGATTGCAATCCCTTCAGCATTTACAAAAAAAACAGGGGATGCACACTGGGAGATACTGGTACGGGCAAGAGCTATTGAAACCCAGACCTGGCTGCTTGCACCGAACCAGGGCGGTGTTAATTCTGATAAAAAGGAAACCTCCGGGAATTCCATGATTGTTGATCCCTGGGGGAGAGTAGTGAAAAGCATTAAAAGCGGTGAGGGGGTAATTACTGCTGAAATTGATCTGAAAGAGCTTGGTGAAATCAGATCTGCCATGCCTGTTATTGAGCATAAAAAAATCTCCCTCTGAAATTTTCATCGGGAGATTCTGTTTTTTCTGTTTGAGTCCGGACGCTGAGAAAGTAAGCTGTTTATTCCTCTATTCAAACCTGAATCGCGGGTATTCGTCATTCAGCCCTATTGCAAATGCTGTAACTTTTGTCAGGTATCTGAAATACTTGGTAAGGAAAGTGAAAAGTATGCCGGGCCATCTTCCTGTTGCTATTACAATTATCAGTCCCGCAATAAAGGCTGCTGGTACTGCCAGAGTGAGAAAAGTGAGAATGAGCAGATGGGGTAATATGAAAATTATTATCCCGATTATAGAGAGGCGCAGTAGAGCTATATTCATGGAATATTTTACCGGATAGGTTATGCTGAGCTGAAGCTGATGATTGATATCAGGTCTTCCTGAGAAAACAGGGCGGTCTTCAACAATCCCGGTTATATTTGTTTTAATGTAAATCAGAGATCTGAGAGTGTTTTCTGTTATCTGGGAGAAATCCTCTACACAGTGACCTGTAAAGAGAATTACTACCTGATTAATAAATCCAAGAATAATAGAGATTACTGTGTAAACAATCAGTACTATAAACTGGGGTATGAGGGTTAAGAAATATAGTCCGGTAAGGCGCAATAGAGCCTCAAAGCGGGAATACTTTAAAGAGAAATCTATTGAAAGGGTAGTTGTTCCTCTTCCTGATATATAATTATCGGATATTTCATCTTCTGAAGTGTAGATGTCAAGATCATCATCTATGGGGATAATTTCTATGTCATCAAAATTTATGTCATCAGCTAATTTGTCTATATTCATTGAAGGGGTACTGTTGGAATAGGGTTGTTTTTCCGTAAGGAATTCCTCATACTCATCCAGATCGATTTCCGGGAGTTCATCAATTGTATCAATTATGTGCGTTTCATGCGCTGTTGAATCATCTGAAATAGCGTGAAGTTCAAATTCCGGGTCAATACTATCCAGAGAATCCTTTATCTGCTGTTTGATTGAAGCTTTGTCTTTTCCGGGGTGCTTGTCTTCAGTTAATTCATGGAAGGTCAGCTCTGCATCTTCAATCGTGAGCTTTTCTTCATCATCATGAAAATCAAAATCCTGTGCCTCATCAAGGTCTGAGACATCTATATCAAGTGTATCAAGATCAATTGTAATGCTTTCATCCTCATCTATTTCGTCAAATGAAGAGTTCCTTTCAACTTCTTCAAGACTCGATCTGATAACTTCATCTTCAAGGTCAATATCGAGTTCGTTGAGGTTCAGGGTAAGATCCTCATCCTCCTCTGAAAGGGAGTCTGACAGGAGTTCACTCCCGGAGGCAGGGGCAATATGTTCATCAAGGTCTATGTCAAGTTCGTCAAGATTAAGGGTAAGGTCATCATCAGCATCTGCCGCTGAATCTGATATAAGTAAATCTTCAGATTCTGCAACAACCTCTTCGTCAAGGTCAATGTCCAGTTCGTCCAGATTGAGCTTAAGGTCTTCATCAAATTCATCAGATGCTATTTCGTCACTTTCCGGCAGTTCCGATTCATCAAGGTCAATGTCCAGTTCCTTCAGATCAAGGGTTATATCTTCATCAGATGTGACTTCCATATGGCCCGGTTTTTCAGATAGCTCATCTATTGAGTCTTCGGGAAAATCGAGATCAAGGTCAATTTCTTCTGATCCCGGTACTTCAGCATCTTCAATATCCGGAGGGGGTGATTTTTTCTTTTCCGGTTCACTTATTTCATCATCCAGGTCAATGGCAATGCCATCGGATGATTCTGCTGTATCTTCAAAATCAATTGACTCATCAAAATCGATGTCAAGTTCTGCAAGATCTATGTCAATATCATCTTCAGATTTTATTTCATCATCAAATACTGCTATTTCATCTTCCATGTCAATGGAGGGTGTGTCTTCAAATTCCAGATCAATCTCATTAAGATCCAGAGGGGTTTCATCTTCTGCTGAGGGGGTTTTATCTTTAGAGTCAGGGATTGCTGCAAAAAGCTCGTCTATGTCCTCCTGCCGGGTCAGCTTAGGTTCATTCCCGGCAGGTTGAGCAGCATCTGAGTCTTCAAAGGAACTTTCTTCAATCGATATTCCGGAAGAGTCAAGATCATCGAAAATCAAATCCTCTTTACCGGTAGAGGTTTCAGTTTTTGTATGAGCAGCTGATTCATCGTCAAATGAAAGTATTTCATCATCAGTAAATAAGTCATATTCTTCATCAGAAGCTGCTTTTCCGGTGATTTCATTATTGTCTGGTGTTAGTGAATCAAACTCATTCTCATCAAAAAAAATATCGTCATCAGCGGCAGCAGGGGTATCAGCAAATGTATCATCAGCTGCAGATCGGGGTTTAATGTCAGGTTCAGCACCGGAAAGTGGAGAAGCAGCCTCATTCCCGTGAATATTATCTATGCGGTTATCCACAATATTTTCTGTACCGCATTTCAGGCAGCTGTATGCGAATTTTTTCCCCGAAACTTTCTCGTCATCCACAGCAAATGCAGAATTACAACTTTTACACCTGACAATCATTATGTACTCCTGTGATTTTATCTACCCGGGAAAAATTTTTCATTTATGTTGTGCTGGATGATAAGGGGCGAAATAGGGAGAAAGAGAAACATAAACCATTTCATATCCCTGCCATTCAGCATTTCAGATTTCTGCATATACTTAAGATTCAGATATAGGCTCCAGATCCCTAAAGTGAAAATTGTGAGAAGTATGTTAATCACAGGATCATCACTGAAAATCCTGCTGACCTTTGCCAGCCACCAGAAATAGTATAAACCAAAAGTGAGAATTATCAGAAGTAACATTACCATAAGATTATTCTCGGGACTGTATTCATGCATAAAAAACCTGTCTTTTTTATGGATTTTTCAAAACTATCTATTCCATATTAACGGTATTTCCCGTTATTTTCTTCAGTAATTATTACTAAACTTTTTTATAATTCTCAATGCTCTATTTATCTGAAATATCAGAGAAAATTATCTTGCCGGGCGCTCCTTTATTTTTGCTTTTAAGGTAATAAGCTGTCTGTTTCTCCAGATTGTCAATGTTATTGTTTCTCCTGCTTTTGTCTCGCCAATAACATTGAGGAGATCTTTGGTGTCTTTAATATTATTGTTATTAATCCGGACTATAACATCGCCAACCCTTACCCCTGCATCAGCTGCCGGACTTTTCTCAACAACTTCAGCCACAAAGGCTCCCTCGTTTTTTTCAAGCCCAATCTGCTTTGCATCATTTTCAGATATGGGGAGAATGCTTACACCGAGATATCCTCTTTTTACCTGCTGATACTTCTGAAGCTGGACCAGGACAGATTTGGCTGTATTTATAGGTATTGCAAAGCCTATACCCATGTATCCGCCGCTCTTTGAATAAATCATTCTGTTTATTCCAATAACTTCTCCATATATGTTAATAAGGGGACCGCCTGAGTTTCCCGGATTTATCGATGCATCTGTCTGGATATGCGAGCCTCCCATGAAATCCACGTCTCTTCTCCCGATTGCGCTTATAACACCTACAGTAAAAGTTTTATCCAGGCCAAAGGGATTCCCTATGGCAATAGCCCAGTCACCTACTTGAACAATGTCGGAGTCTCCAAAATATACCGGGTTAAGCTTCTCCTTTGAGTCAATTTTAAGAAGCCCTATATCTGTCCGCTCATCAGATCCTATTACACGGGCTTCATATATTTTATCCTTTACGGTAACATTCACTTTGTCAACGCCGCTGATTACATGGTGATTGGTGCAGATATAACCATCTTCAGATATGATGAAACCTGTGCCCAGGCCTGTTCTTTTCTGTGTCTGGGGCTCTCTTCTGTCGCGTCCGAAAAATTCTCTTAATATGGGATCATCGAAAAAAGGGTGTCTTATCTGAACTGTCTGCTCAGTGGTAATGTAGACCACACTGTCTTCATACATCTTGAAAATTTTACGGAAGGCAGATTGTATTTCATCTGCTCTGGTGGACTCAATCTCTTTTCGTATGGGCGATTCCCCGGAGTTCCCTAAAAGAAACCCCTGTTTATCTTTACTGCATGAAAAGTGATTAATCCCTGCTGCCAGAATAATCAATAAAGCCGGTATTATGAATAATAATCTCTTCATTTAAGCTGCTCCTTGCGGAAAAATATTAAAATTTATCTTTATCCAGATTATATCTTTTTGTACGCCGCTCTTCCTGTTCTATTTCATTCCTGAAAATATATCTCTGATTACTGGAGCCATCGGGCAGGATTGACTCCATATCGATCATGGATTGTTCAGCTTTCTCCCTGCTGCAATGGGGGAATAGAATCAGAGCTGAAACGCTAATATATAATAATTTTTTTTTAATTGCCATTTTCCCCGAACCGTTACATTAAATCCATTATATAAAGCGGAAATAAAAAAAACAAACAAAATATTTTTAATAGCTGAAGGTTAATCCCTTTATCTGGATTGTAGAATTTAAGGGATGAATATCTGTCATTCCGGCCGAAGTTATAATGTAGGCAGCCATCATGACTGCACTGCCGGAATCTCCTGCAAAAATCAGGAGTTATGAGATTCCCGCCTGCGCGGGAATGACAATACCTGTAAAATCCAGTTAAGTCGGATGTAAAGGAATATCTGCCGGGATTTAAGTGATGAGCATAAATGACAAGAAATATATAATCGAAACTTCACGGAGCGGGAACAGCATTGTTGCTGTGAAAAGCGGTTCCGCCTATGTTCCCCTTAACAGCAGGCTTGACCCTGTCAGGGAGGGGAAGAAAGTCAGTTTCGATTTTGATCCTGAAAGATTTTCACTTCTTATTGTACTTGGCTGCTCTCTCGGTTACCACCTTATTGAGTCAAAAGATATATTAAGTAAATACAGAAAAATAATTGTAATTGATATACTTGACGGGATTGAGAAAGAAATTTTAAAAAATACGCCCACCTCTTTCCTTGCTTCGGGGGGGAATATTGTATTTTATTCAGGGAAAGATCTTCTGTCACTTGAGAATAACTTAAGGGGGGATATCGATTTCAATTTAATAAGCGGTGTGCAGGTAATTGAGCATGGCGCCTCTGTAAGGGTTTTTGGTGAGTATTACAGTACTGCAAGAGGGATTGTAAAGCGCCTGATTGATAGAGAGGCAAGGAACAGCTCAACAGTTAAGGCCTTCGGAAGGCTTTTTTTGAGAAATGCAGTGAATAATTTCAGTAATTTCAGCAGAGTAACGCCTATAGCTGCGTTGAAAAATTCTTTTTCCGGGTCAAAAGCTCTTATTGTCTCATCTGCCCCGTCTATTGAAGATTATATTGACCACATTGACCGTCTGAAAGATTTTTTTTATATTGTTGCTGTTGATTCAGCTCTCCCTGTTCTTTCTGCAAAAGGTATTATTCCGGACGTTGTTATTTCTATTGATCCCCAGCCCAGGCTTTCTGAACATTTTCTCGGTGAAAATCTTGATGATACTTTGTGCGTTTTTTCTATCGTTTCTAATCCCGATCTTGTGAAAAGATACGGGGGGTATCTTTCACTCAACAGTCATCCGGTTTCGCAGATTATAGATGATTTTAATCCGGGACTGGTGGGATCAATCGATTCCGGTACAGGCTCAGTTGCGGGGGATGCCCTGAATTTCTGCCTATACGCCGGATTTGAAAGTATAGGTATGGCAGGATTCGATTTTTCCTTTTCGGGGAATAATATTTATGCCCGGGGTACAGCTTACCAGAGGAGATATTCCTCGATTTTCAATAACAGGTTCACCACGCCTGAAGGTTTTAATGCATCCTATATTTTTAAATCGAGTGGTGCTTATGTGTCAGGGGGAAAATATACAAGAAAATCTTTTGTCGGTTACAGGGATTCCCTTGAGTCTTTTATTGAGAAGCGGCAGATTCCGGGAATCTCTTTTATCAATAATAGGGGACTCCCTGTTAAAGGTGTGAAGTATGAGAATATTGATGACTTTGCCGGGGGGAAAGGAGTGGCGGACAGGGAGATAATAGGGCGTCTTTTGAAAGGGGGGGGCTCAGATATGAGCTTAATGATTAATCTTCCTGAAATATATGCAGTTATGTCTAATGAAACTGCTGCAGCTGAGATTCTTAAGGCATCATGGGGAAAAGTTCCGGACGAGAAAGATATGTCCTGGTTTTCATCTTTTCTGGGGAATGTTTTTTTAAAAGAGGGGGATTTATGAGAATCGGTGTTACAGGTATTTTTGCATCAGGTAAGGGGACTGTATGCAGAATGTTTGAGGATCTGGGTGCTGAAGTAATTGATACTGATCTGCTTGCAAGGGAGATTATGGAGCCGGGGGGGGATGTTTTAAAACAGATCGCCCTGGAATTCGGTGCGGAATTTATTAATGAAGATGGTTCTCTTAAGAGGCGTGAGTTTGGGGCTGTTGTTTTCAGGGATGCTGCTATGGTGGGAAAACTGAACTCAATTACCCATCCTGGCATACTTAAGCTTGTTATGGAAAGAAGTTCAGGTAGAGGGATTTATGTGGTAAACACCCCTCTTCTTTTTGAATCAGGATTTGATTCCTATATGGATGTCAATATTGTTGTAACAGCTTTAACTGACCAGGTTATTGAAAGAGGGATAAAAAGGGATAATATTAGCGGGGATGAGATCCGGGAGAGGCTTGATCATCAAATTCCGCTAAATGAAAAAATCAAACTTGCCGATTATGTAATAGATAATTCAGGTTCTATGGAACATACTAAAAGGCAGGTTATAGATATATGGAAAATTTTGAGCCAAGACCGAAAGGGGTAAGAGAAAAAAATCTCTATGTAGTGCATCTTGATACTCCCAGAATAATTATACTCTCTTCAATTGTAATTGGTATTATTACAGCTTCCTTTCTTCTGGGCATGAGCCTGATGAAGGATGATAAATCCTCTCAGAGAAATCTTTCATTGAATGATTTTAATCTTGATGAGAAGAGCGGGATTGATCTTTTCAGTAAAGATGTTCCTCCCCTCCCCGGTTTTAATATTTCAGATGATGTGAAGGAGAGCGGGGGTTTTTCTGTTTCAGGGCTTCCAGATATGTCACCAGGGATTACAGATGGATCCTCCTCTGCAGATGAAACCGGAACCGGCACATCTCTTACTGCAGATGTAAACAGGGGGAAAGCTGATGTGTTAACCGGTGATAATATTAAAGAGATTATCCCCCCGGCAAAAAAAGCCGTTAAGCCGGTTCCTAAAACTGTAAAACAGGCCAGGGTTGAAACAAAGCCGAAAGAACAGCCTGCAAAACAGATCGCAAAAAAGAATGAAAACAGAAAACCTTCTGAGAAGAGAATAGATTCCGGGAAGAGCCGGGTTCAGGAGGTCTCAAGGGATATGGAAACCAGGAAAGCTACAGGAGGATTCGCTGTACAGGTGGCATCATATGATGTGCTTGCCAGGGCAGAGCAGGAGAGAAATGTCCTGAAGTCGAAACGTTTTGACTCTTATGTGGACAGAACTGTGGTAAACGGGAAAAATTATTTCAGGGTAAGGATCGGGCCTGTTGCATCAAAAGATAAGGCATTTCAGCTCCTTGAAGAGATTCAGGGGGACAGCAGATATGCAGGGAGTTATCTGGTAAAAGAATAGAAGGATCGCGGTTTATTCTATATTTGGATTAAAAAAAGCGACATTTCAGTCGCTTTTTTTACAGGCGGATTTAGTCTTTGATTGTTAAAGGGGCAGGGGGGAGCCATGTATTCAATTTTCAGCGCTACAAAGGATCTTGTAATAAAAATTGATAATTTTATAGATCTTGTGAGCGAGTCGGTTCTTCATTTTGAAAGGGGGCTCGATCTTTACCTGTCAGGTAAAACAGAAGAATTTAATGAGAAGGTTCATACTATAACAGTACTTGAAAGGAAAGCAGATGATCTGCGTCAGAACATTCAAGCGCAGCTTTATGTGCAGACTCTTATCCCTGAGTCGAGAAGCGATGTGTACCAGCTTCTGGAGGACATGGATGACATTATCGATTTTTCAAAATCCCTTATTGTCGGTTTTGTTGTGGAAAAGCCCTGTATCCCGGAAGTGCTGCATGACAGAATGAAGAAGCTGGCTGAAACAGCTGTGAATTCAACAGACGCCCTTGTCCAGTCAACAAGAGCATATTTCTACGATGTAAATACAGTGAAGGATCATCTGCATAAAGTAAAATTTTTCGAAAATGAGTCAGATCACATTGCAGATAAGGCAAAGAGAGAAATATTTGAAATGGATCTTGATCTTGCAGCAAAACTTCATGTTAAGCATTTTATTGTATCTATTGATACAATCTCCGATATAGCCGAAAGTATAGCTGATCATCTTGCCATAGCAGCAATGAAGAGGGTTGTTTAGCAATGATGGTTATCATTTTTCTCTCAAGCGGTCTTTTTCTGGGCTGGTCGCTGGGGGCAAATGATGCTGCTAATGTTTTTGGAACTGCAATAGGCTCAAAAATGGTTAAGTTCAGAACTGCTGCGATTATTACCGGAATATTTGTTATCCTTGGAGCCGGTATATCGGGAGGGGGAACGTCTCATACTCTCGGTACCCTGGGGTCGGTAAATGAACTTGCAGGAGCCTTTATAGTTGCCCTCTCTGCTGCTTTAACAGTTTTATGGATGACTCAACTGAACCTTCCAGTATCGACTTCCCAGGCTATTGTGGGGGCTATCATAGGGTGGAATTTTTTCTCTTCATCACTTACTGATATGAATTCATTGTCAAAAATTGTTATGAGCTGGGTAACATCCCCCATACTGGCTGGAGTTTTTGCATTTATTATTTATATGATTTTCCGGTTTATTTTAAAGAGGGTAAAAATACACCTGCTCATGCTCGATTTTTATAATCGTGTTGGATTAATTGTTGTGGGGGCTTTCGGCGCATATTCCCTGGGGGCAAACAATATTGCAAATGTTATGGGGGTTTTTGTTCCTGTTGCGCCATTTCGTAATATTGAAACAGTTCTGGGGAATCTGTCAGGGAGCCAGCAGCTCTTTATTCTCGGAGGAGTTGCTATTGCTGCAGGTGTATTTACTTATTCCCAGAGGGTTATGAAAACAGTGGGGCAGGGAATTGTTTATCTTACTCCTGTCACAGCACTTATTGTAGTTCTTGCTTCATCCCTTGTTCTTTTTCTTTTTGCCTCCCAGAGCCTGGAGAGCTTTCTTATTTCCAGGGGGCTTCCGGCGTTTCCCCTTGTCCCTGTTTCAAGTTCACAGGCTGTAATTGGAGCTTTAATCGGTATAGGCCTTACAAGGGGGGCGAGAACCATCAATTACAGGCTCCTGGGACGAGTCGCTTCCGGCTGGGTTACTACACCGGTTATTGCATGCATTATAAGTTTTATCTCTCTCTTTATTATTCAGAATGTTTTTGATCAGCAGGTTTTCAGGGAGGTCCGCTATTCTATTTCTGACAGTGTATCAAAAAAACTGGCTTCAGAGGGGATTCACTTTTCCGCAAAGGATGATTTTTTAAATGTTGAATATAATAATGCTGTAAGTTTTAAAAATGCACTTGATAAGGCAGCTTTTTCACTTTCAGATCAGGAGATTAAGCGGGTCATAGCTCTTTCCGGTATAAAGGAGATAAGAGTGGATCCGGGGAAAATCGAAAATGAAATCTCATCCGGGTGGCTGACCGCAGGGCAGATCGAAGCATTGACAATTCTTGACGGCAGAGAGTACAGTTACAGGTGGGAGTTTTTTGAAGATCTGGGGAGGCAGAGCATTGAATGGAGATTGAAGAATTATAATAATGACAATAAGTCCTACAATAGAGATGTTGAATCAAAAATTGATTATCTGGCAGAGAAGTTCTGGAGCAGAGAGTAGGGGTTTTTTTGATTGAACAGCACTGTCTCACCTCTGCACCCCGGAGAAGAGGGTGCAGTATTACTCCGGGAAGGGGATCTGATTAATGCAAATCATCCTTTACCAGCATCTCCTCCAGTTCATCAGCCTTTGCTGCGATATATATTAAGGATTTAATAAACCGCACAGGGTCGCAGTCCTCAAGAAGTATGGAATTATACATAACCAGGGTATTCCCCCGAAGCGCCAGAGAGCCGTAGTCAAATGTATTGTTCAGCACAAGACAGTACTTATAAAGATCGGGCATGTCGGTTTTCACTTCCATTATTTCAGAATGATAGTTTATTACTCTGTCTCCAGCCTCATCTCTGCGAAGTGTAACCAGCATATCCTGGGATCTGCCGTTATCGAATTCAATTGTAGCTGTATAGTGACCTTCCCCATCTTTGTGAAAGGGGATCTTTAATTCACTTGCAATTGCTGATATAAAACCGTCAAATATTTCCATTTTTTTACCTTTTTTCAGTGCGTTATTGGTTTCTTTTAAAGAGATAAATAATATTGTCATATGGCAGCTGAAAAGTCAAGTTTGAATTTAAAGGTATATGTTTTGATCAAAGTAAATTTATAATATTTTTAGTGTTAATTTCCTGGTTTTTATTTAAGATAGAATGCTTTAATATCCCCGCCAACCTAGGCGGCGGGGATATTGAAAACAGCATTATTGCACTAAAAGATATCTTCCGGAATAATTAATGCATATTTTTTATTGACATGCTTCTTCCTGACAGAACATTTGAACTGTTTATATAATAATTCAGTAATTATTATTAAAGATATCTTTTAGTGTAATTATGCTGTTCCGTGTGGGGATGTCCCAAAAGTCGGATTTTAATGAATTTGTCATTCCGGTTTTGCAACTTCAGTTTGTGTAAATACCGGAATCTCCTGATAGAATCAGGTGTATGAGATACCGGCATTCCGCTTCGCTATAGCCGGTATGACAAGAAAAATACTTTTTAGGCAGCCCCAATATTAGAGCATTTATTTCAAATAAAGGTTAATGAATTAACATTGATACTAATTACTGATGCAATAAACTCTTTTTTAAGGGTATTTCTGATTTAAGGATTTATTTATGATTGAAGGTATATTTGTTGAAGGCCTTATTTACGGCATTATGGTATTGGGTGTTTTTATAACATTCAGAATTCTCGATTTTCCCGATCTTACTGTTGACGGCTCCTTCCCCCTTGGAGCGGCAATAATGGCAACAATGATTGTGAGCGGATACAATGTATTTTTTGCTCTTTTTGCAGCATTTGCCGGGGGGGTTGCCGCGGGTGTGGTTACTGCGATTATTCATAACAGGTTAAAGGTGCCCCATCTTCTGGCAGGGATTCTAACTATGACGATGCTCTGGTCAATTAATATAAGGATTCTGGGGAACAGGGCTAATCTTCCACTGATGAAAAATCATACAATACTTACCGATATTGTTGAATGGACTGAGGGGATAATTCCCAGGGATTATGCCATTCTTATATTTTTCTTCTTTGTTGCAATGGCTATTAAGGTTTTTCTCGATATATTTTTCAGAACTGATATGGGGCTTACTCTTGGGGCTCTCGGTAATAATGAACAGATGGTTATTTCCCAGGGGATAAACATTCATACTATGAAGGCAATCGGAGTGGGGCTCTCCAACGGGCTTGTGGCTGTATCAGGGGCTTTTGCTGCTCAATACCAGGGGTTTGCTGATGTGGGGCTTGGAACCGGTATTGTAATTATGGGTCTTGCTTCTGTAATGATAGGGGAGTTTATACTCACCTCTAACAGAATATGGGTTCTGACCCTGAGGGTTCTCATAGGATCAATAATTTATAAAGCTATAATGTATCTTGGCAGATATTACGGCTATCATATAGGGCTTACACCCAATGACCTGAAGCTTCTTGCAGGTCTGCTGATTATTGTATGTCTTATTATTGCCCGTTCAAGGAATCAGGGAAATTTCTTCAGAAGGTGGAAAAATGATCAGGCTTGAAAATATAACAAAGGTTTTTAACCAGGGCACAGTAAATGAAAATACCGCTTTAAGGGGTGTTAATCTTACTGTTAAGGAGGGGGATTTTATAACTATTGTGGGGAGCAATGGAGCAGGGAAGACTACTCTGTTTAATACTATTGCCGGCTTTTTTACACCCACAAAAGGGGACATCTTTTTAAATGATATAAATGTTACTAAAATGCCTCAATATAAAAGGGCTCAATATATCGGAAGAATTTTCCAGGATCCCCTTCTTGGCACTGCTTCTAACATGAGTCTTGAAGATAATATGATAATCTGCAGTAAAAAAGGGTTTAAGTGGCCTGTAATAAGCCTTAACCGGAAAATGAGGGAGAAGTTCAGGCAGGAACTGAAAGTCCTTGATATGGGTCTTGAACACAGAATGGATGATAATCTGCAGCTTTTTTCAGGGGGGCAGAGGCAGGCTCTGACCCTTCTCATGACTGTATTGTCCAGGCCTGAGCTTGTGCTCCTTGATGAGCATACTGCGGCACTTGATCCGAAAAATGCGGCAATTGTCCTTGAACTTACAGACCGTTTCATCAGTGAAAGAAAGCTTACTGCAATGATGGTTACACATAATATGAGTCATGCAATAAAATACGGGAACCGGATTTTAATGATGCATAAGGGTGAGATTATTCTTGATATTTCGGGGAATGAGAAGAAAAATCTTACTGTTGAGGGACTTGTTAAAAAGTTTTATGATATTAAACATGAAGCTTTGACTAATGACGAGGTTCTTCTTTCCGCGGAGTGAAATCGTAATAAAAGTGCTCCCCGGATTTCCGGGGAGCACTGAATATATTAAACCATTCTTCTGAGGCGCTCAACCCGTGATTCAATCGAGGGGTGCGTTGCCCATAGTGATGTCCTTCTGTTTGAACTGATTTTTGCAATAGCGTATGAATCTTTTTTTGTTTCAATCCCTGCTGCCTTGGAGAGCGCAATAAGGGCATCTGCCATTGCTGATGGTGATGTTAATTTAGCTGCACCAGCATCCGCCCTGTATTCCCTGTATCGAGAAAAGGCTGCAATTGGAATTGATGCAAGTATCATAAAAAATGTGTCCAGGAACATTACAACCATAATATAGGCGAAGAATCCGAGTCCCCCTTCCCCTTCGTCCCCTCTGAGTGCATTGTTTATTGCATGGGCTATCATCCTTGAAAGGAACATAACAAGTGCGTTAATAACACCTGTAAGGAGAGTCATTGTAACCATGTCGCCGTTTGCAATGTGTGCTATCTCGTGTCCTGCAACTGCTTCCACTTCATTCTTTTTCATTGATCTTAAAAGACCTGTTGAAAAAGCAACAAGAGCTTTGCTTTTTGAAGGGCCTGTTGCAAAGGCATTGGGATCTGCTGATTCATATATTCCCACTTCGGGAACTTCAGGAAGTCCGGCCTGGCGCGAAAGTTTTGCTACCATGGCGTGTATTTCGCGAAGCTCGAAATTCTGCTCATTAGGGCCGATTAATCGGATATTGTATGCTCTTTTTGCCATCCATCTGCTTATGGCAAGTGATATAAATGCCCCTGTCATGCCGAATACACCGCAGAATACAGCAAGGCCCATCCATCCCCCCTGAACCTGTATCCCCAGCATGGGCATAACTATATTCATGATAATTCCTACTGTTACTATAACAAGCAGGTTGGTAAGAAGAAATAATCCTACGCGCTTTAACATTCTTTCACCTCTTTTGTGTCTTATTTTTATTCATTTTTTTCAATAATACAAAGCAGCTTTCTAAAGTTCTGCTGTATAAGCTAATTTTGCAGACTAATTTTTTTAGTCAAGTATAATGAAATATATTATAAATCATTTCAGTGATAATTACTGAACTTTTTTTCTAATTAGAAAATGATTTATTCTCTCCACCGCTGGAGGGGGTGGAGAGATATAGTTTATTATTCTATACTATTTAAGGTATTAACATCAATAATTATCAACAAAGTATTATGTTTTTGTTATTAAAATAATGTTACAGCGCGGTTGGAAATAATTCCGCTTCTTTTATAGATATGGTTTTGTCATTATACTCTTTCAGGAGCCTTGAAGCCGCCATGCATCGTTGCCGGGAATACCGCAGGAGGGGTACAGTTATAGAAGATTTACTGGAAAGGCCCGATTGTTTAAAATATATGATTAAAGATACAGTGTATTCATTCTGCGTGGATAAGGTAATCAGAAGGATCATTAAAACTCATGGGATAATTGGAGGGGTCAAAGCCAATTCGCACGCCCTTATATGCTATATTTTAAGCCAAAATTTAAGCAGGTAAGATCGTCTGGGAAAATTTATAAAATTTAGAAGAGATAAAATTATTGACATGTTTTTTCTAATGGCTGTTTTTATAAATATTATAGGGAAAGCTGTTTTTTAACATTTGCGCGAAGGCCGGTTCTTTGACACCAGAGCGTTGAGTTGAAACATGCTGTTGTTTATCACATTTTCCTAAGAAGATAAAAGAAATTACAGGAAATTGGGGAAAAGTGCAATGAAATATTATTGTTATCTAATATCTCCGGTTTGTTTACTTTCATTTATCGTAAGTATTGCTTTTACTAGCTGCATTGATAATTCAACTTTCAGTCAAATCCAGCAGGAGAATTGTATATCCGAATATAAAGATCAAGTTCAACAGACATATACTATTACACCAGACTTTTCTACAGATTCTTTATGCTATAGAATTTCAGTATCCGGTGATCAATTTTCTGCGAAACCTTTAGCCGAAATCCTATTTACAGATGATGGTTCCATACAGGAAATATCCAATAAAGAAATCTTTTTTACACCAGATGTTAATGCAAAACCTCCGTATAATTTTAAAATATGTAATGCTGATTCCTATACTATCACGATCGGGAAATGGAATAAAATTACAGATTCACTATTTATCCCTGTCAGGGGAGCCCAGATGGTTGTAGATGGTAAGCAATTATATATCTATGGCGGTTACGATGGTACAAATTTTAGACCTGAGTTAATGCGTTATGATCTCACTACCGGCACCAGTACAGTATTAGAGCCACTCTATCCTGCACGTGCTTATCATGCAATGAGTTTTAATAATAATAAATTGTATGTATATGGTGGCCTTAAAGCTCTTGGCCCTCCTGCTGTATTACTTGATGATACTAAAATATATGATATCGAAACCAATACATGGGAGGATCCTGACCCTGAAGACTCTCCCACACCTGCACGTTACTATGCTGCAACATCAACATCTTCAACAGATATGTATGTAGTTGGCGGATGGATTTCTGGATCAGCAACCAATGAAATTTGGGACTATAATTATTCTAACAATTCCTGGACTTTATTAGACAGTAACGGCCCGGCACTTAGGAATCACACAGTAGTGCAGTCAGGGGATAGTATTTATTTATTCGGCGGCTATGATTATAGTCTGCTTTATCAATTTTCAATTACCAGTAAAACCTGGGACCAGATTGGCGATTTATCGAGCATATTAAGTACGTATGGGTCGCGTTTTGGCCATGCATTTTTTTATTATAATAATGCTCTATATGTTTTTGGCGGGAGATCAGGCTTAACTGCCTATCTTAATGACTTGTCTAAATTCGATCTAAACACACAGCAATGGGAAGTGATGCCGTTGGGTGCAACCCCCCGTTATTTACCAGTATATGCGACTTTAAATAATTATGGTTTGATAGTAGGCTTGGGTTACTACTATAATGGAACTAATCATATTCATCTAAATGATTTATGGATATATGATCCTAAGGGCGATTGATAAAGAGAAATTGGAAACTGTAATTAAGAAAAATAAAAAAAGGCATTTGGCTATGCCGATTATTATATATACAATTGGCATTTTTATTTCGCTTAGTCCCCGGGTGATCTCTTCGCAGTTTTTCTGGAAAGATGGTCATTTGGAATTGTCATCAGGTTATACTATGCCGATTGGTGACTGGGCTAATGAGTTAAAACCGGGATTCGGCATTGGTCTTGGATACAGCTTTCCAACCGGTTTTTTAAATAATCAGGTTTTTGTTATTCAGGAATTAAGTTACTCCCGATGGGCATTTGCATCTAATGATAACTCAACAGCAAATATTTATTCTTACTCGTTGCTGCCAGCCATTTATTTCCCTTATTCTTTTACAACCGGGAAAATAGTGGCACCTTTCTTTGCAGTTGGGGGGCAATTTTCAGATCTGAATCTAATTGAGGAAAAATTATCGAAAAACGATCATTATTATGGTATTTTTTTAAAAGCCAGAACAGGCATATTTTTTGACATAACAGCGAATTTAAGAATAAAACTACAGGCAGAAATCTCATCATATCCTTATATTAGTCATAAACTGAATTATACAAGCATTGGTCTTGGCATAGGCTATCGCTTAACCGCTCCTGCAGAAATCCAGAATGCAAATGCTAGAAAAATTATAACTTTACACAAGGATGCTGCAATAGCCAGGAATACTGATGATTGGATAAAACTTGAGGAAGTGGTTACAGAAATTCTTGCTCTTGATCCCAGGGATGATCAAGCCCTTCATTATCAACTTGAAATTCAAGACGAAGGTATCTATCAAACTGCTCTTCAAACAATTCACACGAAAGGTGAACTTCAGGCAATACCGCTGTTAGATAAAATTGCACAACGTTATCAACCAGCTCAGCAACAGTTAATATCTATACGGAACAAATTGAAAGATAAAATTCCAGAATGGCGGAAGGCAGGTGTTCAGGCTTATGAAAATCAAAACTACCAGTTATGTATACAATTGATGAAACAGATTTTACTGGTAGATCGGGAAGAAGAAACCGCAAAAATATATTTACCACGTGCGGAGATGAGATTACAGGCTTTAGAAAAACTTCAGCGATAATTAGGGAGTTGCATCTAAAACAGTTGTGTGTTATCGAAGATACTTAGATAGAAAATGATATGACCTCCCCTGTCTTTGTCTGGAAAGATGTCTCCCATGCTCGTCTGACAGCATATCTTTTTTTAATGAATTATATTATTGACTGATTAAAGAATATAATGGATGATTCTATATATACCTGATAATTAAATTCAGTAATTATTTCTAAAGATATTTTTTAGTGTAATTATGCTGCTTCCAATATCCCCGCCGCCGAACAGACTGTGTGAAAATAGGGGCTGTGGGTAATTTTATTAATTGCATAGTAATAGTAATTAAAATGTAATCAATGTCAAGTAAGGAATTGGTTATGTATATAAATGGGATAAGCCGTGAACAGTTATATCTTTTTGAGAATAAGCTGGATGACATGATTTCAGAAGATAATCCGGTGAGATTTATTGATGCCTATGTTGACACGCTGAATTTATTGAAACTGGGTTTTAAAAATCCGGGAACAGATGGAGGCAAAGGTAGACCGCCGTATAATCCTGCAATTATGCTTAAGATATACATTTACGGGTATCTCAACCGGATAAGGAGCAGCCGAAAACTTGGATCTGAATGACGGAATGATTTTTTTATTGCAGATAATTTGTAAGAGAATATAATCCGGGAAGATGAGGTTAATGAGATGGAATTGAAGAAATTATTTTTATTTTTTCTGATTTTCAGCAGTATAATCTTTTTTGATAATCACAGAGCTTTTTCTCAGGCGGCCGGGAAGGCAGAGAAGGGAACTGTTTTTGTTCCTGCCTATTCATCCATATTATATGGTGATTTGTCCAGGGAGTTTAATCTGGCAATTACCTTGAGTATTCATAATACTGATTTGAATAATTCTATAATTATTAATACTATTGATTATTATAATACAAAAGGTAAAATAATTTTCAGATATCTGAAAAACAATACAATTATACTGAAACCTCTTGAAACTTATAACCTGGGGATTAAGGAGTCGGATAAAAGGGGGGGGATTGGCGCAAATTTTATTGTGAAATGGTCCGGTGACGGCCAGGTTAGCAGGCCCCTGATCGAAACTATCATGATAGCTACAAGGGCTCAGCAGGGAATCTCGTTCACCTCCAGAGGTGAGACAATCAGCGATTAGTTCTAATTGATATTCTATTCCGGGTAAAAAATGAAAAAACTGAGATTATCTTTCTTTATGCTGTTCTTAACTGTTTTGTTCGGCATACTTGCCTATTATTATATAGAGGGTATGACAATTTCTGATGCAGTATTTATGACAGCAATTACCATGAGTACTGTCGGTTTTGGTGAAGTTCAGCCGCTGTCTACTGCCGGACGCATTATCACCATATCTATTATTATTTTTGGAATAACTATTGCTGGTTATACTTTAGGTAATTTTATAAGAATGCTTATTGAAGGTGAAATCAGTAAAACTTTCGGGAGAAAAAAGGTGAGAAAAGCTATTATTGGTTTGAAGAATCATTATATAGTATGCGGTTATGGAAGGATCGGTAAGCTTATTATAAATGAATTAATAAGGAATAAAGAGAAGTGCATTGTTATTGAGAATAACTCTTTAAATATTGCTGAGCTTGAAAGCAGCCATATTCCATATCTTATGCTTGATGCACGGGATGAAAATACTCTCCTTAAAGCAGGAATTATGCGATCAAAGGGGATTGTAACGGCTGTATCTACTGATGCTGATAATGTATTTATTACTCTTACTGCAAAAATGATTAAGCCGGATATTTTTATTCTTGCCCGGTCATCTGATGTAAAAAATGAGAAAAAGCTCTTGAGCGCTGGAGCTACCAGGGTTGTGTCTCCTTATTTAATCGGAGGGCAAAGAATGGCACAACTGCTTCTTAAGCCTACTGTAGTGGATTTTATTGATATTGCAACACTTGATGATAAGTTCGGCCTGCGCATGGAAGAGGCTGTTGTAAGTACTTCATCAACTCTGCTTGGTAAAAACCTGATTGAAAGTAATTTAAGAAAGGATTATGGTGTAATTATTGTTTTGATAAAAAAGTTTAATGGTGAAATGATTTTTAATCCTCTTCCCGTTGAAAAGCTGGAGGCAAATGATGTTATTGTAATGCTGGGGAAAAGTGAGGATCTGGAAAAAATAAATTTATTTATTTAAAAAAACATTCAGTGTAAATTCCTTAGGTTTTATTTAAAATATAATGTTATTAAAACATCATTATTGCAATAAAATGTCTCATTCGGAATAATTATTGAAAAACAATTGTGATTACTATCAGTATAAGGAGATTAAAATGGCGTCAGTGAACATTCCTGAAAGAAAGGATGTTAAATCGGAAGATAAATGGGATTTATCCCCCATGTTTGAAGGGGATGATGAGTGGCATATTCTCTACAGGGAAATTGAAGGTAAAATTGAAGGCTATAGTAAATATGCCGGGAAGATGGGGGAGTCACTGGGCCTGTTCCGGGAAACATTGGAATTCGATATTTCAATATCCAGAGAGCTTGAGAAGCTTTATACTTACGCTCATCTTAAGAGTGATGAGGATAAGTCGAATCAGTTTTATCTCGGCATGTATCAGAAAGTGGTTAATCTTTACACACGGATTTCTGAAGCATCCAGTTTTATTACACCTGAAATACAGCAGCTCGATGATGCTCTGGTTAAAGATTTTATGGAACATGAGTCTATGAAGGACTACAGGTTCTATATTGAAAAAATTATAAGGTATAAGCCTCATACCCGTACCCATGAAATTGAACAGATACTGGCCATGTCGGGCGAGATCGGTCATGCCCCTTCACAGATTTTCAGCCAGCTTGATAATGCTGATATGAAATTCGGAAAAATTAAAGACCATGAAGGTAAGGAGCTTGAACTGAGCCACGGCAATTTCAGCACATTCCTTATAAGCCCTGACAGGGAGGTGCGGAAAAATGCCTTTCATCAGTATTACCAGTCTTATGAAAAATTAAAAAATACTATTGCCGAGACCCTATCTCATTCAAATAAAAAGGATGTATTTTATTCCAGGGTGAGAAATTTTAATTCAAGCAGAGAGGCTTCTCTTTTTTCTGATAATATGCCTCCATCTGTTTATGACAACCTGGTTGATACAATCCGTAAAAATACAGGCCCCCTTTTCAGGTACCTGGCTTTCAGAAAAAAAGCTTTGGGCCTGGATGAGCTTCATTTTTATGATACCTATGTTCCCATTGTAGGTGATGTAAATTTCTCCATGAAATATGAAGAGGCTGTTGAAACATGTGTTAAAGCACTTGAGCCTATGGGGGGTGAGTACCTGGAAATAATGAAAAAAGGTCTCATGGGCGGATGGGTGGACAGGTATGAAAACAGGGGGAAAAGGAGCGGCGCCTATTCCTCCGGCTGCTATGATTCTCCGCCCTATATTCTTTTGAACTATGAAGAGAAGAATATAAACAGTCTTTATACTCTTATGCATGAGGCGGGTCACTCCATGCATTCATATTTTGCCAAAACCAGTCAGCCCTATATTATGAGTGATTACACAATATTTGTAGCAGAGGTGGCTTCCACTTTTAATGAAACACTTTTAAGCAAATATCTCCTGGAACTTTATAAGGATAATCCCCGTATGAAGGCTTATATTCTCAACAGGGAGATAGATAATATAAGGGCAACAATGTACAGGCAGACCATGTTTGCGGAGTTTGAAAAGAGGACTCACGAAATTGTGGAGCGTAATGACCCGCTCACACTTGAGGTTCTGAGAATGGAATATTACAGTCTCCTTGACACATATTTCGGTGATTCAATTGTAATTGATGAAGAGCTTTCTCTAGAGTGTTTAAGGATTCCCCATTTTTATTCTGCATTTTATGTTTATAAATATGCAACAGGGATTTCCGCTGCAATTGCCCTTGCTCATAAGGTCATAACTGAGGGGGATCCGGCAAGGGATGCTTATCTGAACTTTCTTAAGCTTGGAGGGAGTAAATATCCACTTGATGAGCTTCTTGCTGCAGGTGTGGATATGAGTTCCCCTGAGCCTGTTGAAAGGGGAATAAAACATTTTGAAGAACTGGTAATACAGTTTGAAGATGTTTATTCAAAGCTGTAAGTCTGGTTTGCCCGATTTTCGGGGGAATCCCCCTGTCCCCCGGAGGGGGCACGTAAAAGGAACACTTGAGTAAGTAGATGAATTAGAGTATTGGAATTAAAACATTGCGGAATAATGATTAAGATGTATTAAGCAATATTGAGATTGTTATAGAAATGGTAAAAATAATATCAGAGTGAAAGTATTCGGCACGAGCCATTTCAGGGGACAGGGGGTGAAGAATATAGCTTTCATCTCAAAAATCAGGAATGTAAAAAATTATAATATAAGGGGGACTTATGAGCGCAGTATTATTTGAAAAAAAAGGTGCAGCAGGGATTATCACAATCAACAGGCCTAAGGCTAATCAGCTGAGCCTTGAGGTGAGGGACGGTTTTATCTCTTCACTGGATCAGTGCGAAAATGACAGTGAAATCAGGGTGGTAATTATTACCGGTTCCGGTGAGAAAATTTTCTGTTCAGGGGCTGACCTGGCTGGAGGTTTCGGCGGGGATGAGGCTGTTGAGTTTTTAAGGAAATGGCAGGAGCTTTACAACAGGATTGAAGGTTTTTCTAAACCTGTTGTTGCTGCAATGAACGGTCACGCTTTTGGCGGGGGATGTGAGCTGGCAATGACCTGTCACATGAGAATTATGAAAAGCGGGGCAAGAATTGGACTTACTGAAACCAATCTTGGAATTATGCCGGGATATGGGGGAACTATGAGGCTCCCAAGGCTTATAGGGCATGCAAAGGCTCTTGAGTACATACTCCTTGGAAAAGAGATTGAAGCTGCGGCTGCTCTGGAACTTGGCCTTGTAAACATGATAAGTGAAGGTGATGTATTGGCAGACGCCCTTGCATTGGCGGAAAAACTTGCAGCAAGGCCGCCCCTTGCAGTAAAGGCAATTCTTAAAATATTCGCTTCAAGGCAGTGCCTCTCTACAGATGAATATCTGAAGATTGAAAGGGAATCTCTTGCTGCTCTTTTTGCTACTAAGGATACAGCTGAGGGGATAACCGCATTTATGCAGAAGAGGCCCCCTGTTTTTATAGGGGAATAGATCTTTGGTTTAATGATAATTTATTATTTAAGATGCCTTCGCGGGTTAAAAACCGGGGAGGCATTTTTAATAACAGGGGAAGCAGTTGTATCAGGACTCTCCCTTTTATAAAGGTCAGGATATGAGAAAAATTGAGCTTCTGGCTCCTGCGAAAAATATGGAAACAGGTATTGCTGCTGTAAATTACGGCGCGGATGCTGTATATATAGGGGCTGAAAAATTTGGTGCCAGGGGAGCTGCAGGGAACAGTGCTGCAGATATTGCGGCACTGGCAGATTATGCCCACAGGTATCACGCACGGGTTTATGCTGCTGTAAATACTATTCTCTTTGATGATGAGCTTGAGGAAGCAGAGTCTCTAATCAGGGAGCTCTATGATTCAGGTGTTGATGCAGTAATAATTCAGGATATGGGGATTCTGGAAATGGATCTCCCCCCTGTGGCAATTCACGCAAGCACTCAGATGAATAATTTCGATATCGAACATATTAAATTTCTCGACAGGGCGGGGATTAAGCGTGTGGTGCTGGCCAGGGAACTTTCTCTGCCGGAAATAAAAAAAATCAGGGGTGCTGTTAAGTGTGAGCTGGAATTTTTTGTTCATGGTGCGCTTTGCGTAAGTTTAAGCGGACAGTGTTATATGAGCGCTGCAATTGGCGGGCGCAGCGGCAACAGGGGGGATTGCGCGCAGCCCTGCAGAAATGTCTATGACCTCACTGACTCATCCGGTCAGCTGATTGTCAGGGGGAAGCATCTCCTTTCTATTAAAGATATGAGCCTTTATGAATCAATTGAAGAGCTTATAGATGCGGGTGCCGATTCTCTGAAAATTGAAGGGCGCCTTAAAGATATAAGTTATGTTAAAAATATTGTAGCCCTTTACAGAAGTAGACTCGATTCCATTCTGGAGGGGAGAGAAGACCTGGGGAAAGCATCATCGGGGAAAGTATATTTTGATTTCAAGCCTGATCCGGAGAGGACATTTAATCGGGGATATACAGATTATTTTATAAAAGGGAGAACCGGGCCTGTGGGGGCTTTTGATTCACCTAAGTCAGCGGGGAAGAGAATGGGGACTGTTGAAGAAGCCGGGAATTCTTTTTTTACACTCTCAACAGATGAGAAGATAAGTAATGGTGACGGTCTCTTTTTCTATGACTCGAAAAAAAATATTACCGGAATCAGGGTCAACAGGGTTGATGGTAAAAAAATATTTCCCCTTTCAATGAATGGTATTTTCAAAGGGGCTTTAATTTTCCGCAATCATGATGCGGCATTTGAAAAGATTCTCGATATAAGCCGTACTGAGAGAAAAATTAAGGTTGAAACAGATTTTTATGAAACTGAAACCGGCTTTGGCCTTACTCTGAAGGATGAAGACGGAATTTCGGTAAAGGCTGAAATTGAATCTGCAAAAGAAATTGCCAGGTCAGGGGATGGAGAAAATTCTATTATAAAACAGCTCGGGAAAATGGGGGGGACTATCTTTGAGGCTTCAGGGATTAATATCAAAAGCGGCGGAAATTGTTTTATCCAGGCCAGGGTGATCAATGAATTAAGACGATCAGCTGTAGAAATGCTCTCTGCTGAAAGAATTAAAAGACATGCTGCGCCGCCGGGCAGAATCAGCCGGAACCGGGTGGAATATCCCTTTAAAGAGATAAATTACAGATGGAATGTGACAAACCGGCTGGCAGAGAAATTCTACAAATTCCACGGAGTGGAAAAAATAGAAAGCGGTTTTGAAATTTTAAGGGGGGAATCTTCCCGTCAGCTGATGATAACAAAAATGTGTATTAAATATGAGCTTGGCGCATGTGAAAAATTTCAGTCCCCTGCGAAGAGATGGAAGGATCCGGTTTATCTGACAAACGGCAGGGACAGGTTCAGGATCGAATTTGCATGTAAAGAATGTATGATGAGGATTTTTCCCGCCTGATTTATGGACATGAGGCAGTAGTAGAATTTTGTTGGAAAAACCTGTCATTCCGGCCGAAGTGACAGCGCACTTCCGGAATCACCCCTTAAAATCAGGAGTTATGAGATTCCCGCCTTCGCGGGAATGACATCACCTGCAAATATTTTTATTGCAACTATTGAAGATATATTTATTACTGGGAATATGAAATTGAAATATATAATTATGCTGACAGCATCTGTACCCCTGCTTTTTCTTTTATCATGCGCGGGGGGGGATAAGACCGATGAAGCGGGTAAGCTGAATTATAACAATGCCAGGTACAGTTTTGCCGTAACATTCCCTGAAAGCTGGAGAAATTATGTTGTATTTGAGAAAGCGGATATTATAGCTCCAGGGTACAGTGTTGATTCTTTATATTTTGCAATGCCTGCAAGGTCAAGAAACTGGCAGCCCTTTAATGTGCCTGATAATTTTGCTGAGATTTTTATAATACGCATATTTAAGCTCCCCCTATGGGAGGGGTACTACAATACCTACAGGGATAATCCGCTCTTCTATGACAAAAATGATAAAGTAATATACCGCAGCGAAGAATATGTCTACCTTCTCAGATACAGCACAGCTCTCCCTGCAGATCTTTACTCTTTTACAAGGGATATAGATTCAATTGCTGCAAGCTTCAGATATACGGGTAAAAAGTAGTCTCCTATGATTTTATGATTCTATGCAATAGGCAGAAAAATTATAAATGAAGTCCCTTTCCCTGCTTCACTCTCTACAGTAATAATTCCTCTGTGGGACTGAATTGTCCCGAATACTGCAGAAAGGCTTAATCCGGTTCCTTTCCCTACAGGCTTGGTTGTGAAAAAAGGCTCGAATATACGGTTCATATCCTGTTTCTCTATTCCGTAACCGGTATCACTAATCTTTATACGGATGTACTCTCCCGGTTTATAATCATTCTCCCCTTGCGGGAAAAAGTCTTCATTGAGGTGGATATTTTCAGTTATAATCGAAAGAGTCCCTCCCTGGTGCATGGCCTCTTTTGCATTCATGCAGATATATAGAAGGGCATTATCGATTTGCGTGTGGTCCCCTCTGCACTTATCTTTGACTGCATCAAAGGAGAAGTGAACATTGATGTTATCAGGAAAAGTCAGTTTTAACAGGGATATAACATCAGTAAGCATTTTATTGATTGAAATTATCTCTGAAGAGAGGTCTTTCTTCTTTGCAAAAGTTTCCATCTTCTCTATTAGAATTGATGCTTTCCCTATAACATCAGTTATGCTGTCAGTATATTTTTTAAGTCCCTTATCTGCGGATTTAATTTCAATTAGAGATGAAAGGGATTGTATAGCCATGAGGTTGTTGTTGAGATCGTGGGCAATACCACCCGCCATTTGTGCTATGGCATTCAGTTTTTCTGTCTGTCTCAGCTTCTCTTCGCTTTGACGCAGCGCTGCTTCGGCTTCGACCTGTTTTGTTACATCAAGTATAAAACCCTCAAGAAAAAGGAGTTCTCCCGATTCATCATAAATTCCGCTCCCCTTTTCCCATACATGCCTTAGATCCCCTTTTTTTGTGATAATCCTGAATTCAACATGAAATGAATCTTTCTGTTCAATTGCCCGCTGAACCTTGAGCCACACATTGGCTCTGTCATCAATGTGAATAACATCATTCCACTTTATTTTCCCACTGGTGATCTCCTCAGGGGTGTACCCTGAAAGCTCAATGCTCCCCCGGCTTACAAAATTCATTGTCCAGTTTTTATCATTGAGGCACCGGTAAGCCATGCCAGGGAGGTTTGACAGAAGATTCCGGATCTCTCTCTCTTTCTCTGCCAGTTCCTTTTCAATTTTTCTGTTGCCGGTTATGTCATTAATTAAACATGCTATTTCATTATGGTCAGTAGTGAACAGAACAATGAGAAGATATTTATCCAGCCTTCTGGAGTAAATTTCAATCCTCTCTGATATCCCGGTTTCCCAGACCCTAACTACAGGATTAATCAGATGTGGTGAGGGTGACGGGAAGATTCCACTGAATGACATGCCGGTCAGGTCATTCCCTCCAGCCAGTATATTCATGGCCTGCCTGTTCATATCTGTTATAATGAAATCAATATTTTCCTGCCGGTTATCTATCTCACCTACAATATAGCCTGACATCATCTTGGCGCTTATATTTTCCAGGAGGGTTCCCCTGTACCTGTTAGATGTTTCAGCTGTATCCCGTTCTCTCAGGATCATCTCCTCATATTTTTTCTCTTCAGTTATATCCTGGAGCCAGAAAATTAAAATACGCCGGGAATAGTATTTTGCAGGTGTAATCCTTACTCTGGCATGGAACATTGATCCGTCAGGGCGTATGATTTCCATCTCCTCATCTTCCAGGCTTTCCCCGTTTTTTACGGCTTTCATTATTTTTTTTATACTGTCAGATGATGACCCGGAAAGTATTATGTCGGGAGTAATCTCCCCGGTACCGAAAATTCTGCAGAAGCTCCGGTTAAGAAAGAGGTTCTTCTCCATTTTGATATCGGTGATCTGTACACCCATGGGGCTGTTGGAGAGCATAAAAAGAAACCACGATTCCGATCTGTAGCTGGACCATTCGAATAAACCGAGAAAAATAGCAAATGGTATAAGGAGAATTGTGAGGATTAATATTACGTCATTTTCCAGGGTGTTCCTTTTGTAAAAAATTGAAAAAGTTATTAGAAGTATGCAGAGAGCCGGGATTATACGTTCAACCCTGGAAACATAGAGAATATTAAATGCATCACTTTGCTTTATCCTTTTACCGGGAATATCAGATGTTTCGAGCCATGCAGCAGTGATCAACATGCAGATTGATACGGTTAAAAGTATATCTGGAAATCCCCCTTCAGGAGCTGACCCTGCAAGGAGTCTGGGTGTGTAATAGAACAGGCTTACAAAAAAAGAAAGAGTAACTCCTGAAAGTATTAAAAGGAAAATAATTTTGCGGGCCGGCTCTTTTCTCCAGATATTAATCCAGTAAATAGAGAGGCCGATTGTTATAACAAAAATTCCTGAATAGGAGAACATAAGCGAGCGGGCTATGTGAAGTCTGTCTGTATTAACCGCGTATCCATGTATATTTAAAATATATGAAAGAATAATAAGTGTTATCAGTATAATCCCTATAAGGTATGACTGCCTTCTTGCATCATATGGAGTTTTCCCCTCTCCCCCCATATGGAGCAGTACAGCAGCTATTGAAATATTTGCGGAAAAAAAGAGGAAGGGTAATAATTTTACTAATGAGCATGCGGTAATTGTATTATAACAGTATACTTTAATAATTAGTCCCGATATTGTGAAAGCAGTGTATATAAGCATCAGGGCCCATGATTTTTTTATTGCGCCTCTTCTTTTTGCAAAAATAGAATATGATTTAATGGAAAGAAGGATGAGAGCAAGAAGCCATATTGATATTGTAATTATGGGGCGATGCAGCGGGAGCAGTAAGAATAAAAAAATGTGAGCAGAGATGATAGATGATATGAGCAGTGCTATATCCCTATAATTGGAGATGCGCCTGAAAAAAAGAGTTGATGATACTTTGTTCTCTGTCATAATTGCACCATTGTAAATTTTATATTTACACTGTTTGAGAATATATTTATTTTATAATTTAAAAGCAAACAATATTCAGAAATCAGTGTTAATTCCTTAACTTATATTTGAAATAAAATGCTCTAATATCCCCGCCGCCGAAGGCGGCGGGGATATGGAAAACATCATTATTGCACTAAAAAATATCTTTAGGAATAATTACTGTTCAGAAATACCCTTTTTTTAACCCTTTTTCATGATTATTTGCTATGATTGAAAAGCAGGGGGGAATGTTCTCAGCTTTTAAAAAGTGGAATAAATTTAAAACAGCTTATTTATCAATAATTTCGGGAGAAGCATAATGAAGAAAATAATTATATTTACAGCTGCTATGGTAATAGCAGCTTCATCAATCCTTTCTGCTCAAATTTCTGAGGATAACAAAATAGTGGTTCAAAGGGAGAGGAATGTTTTTGTTAATCCATCGGATAATGAATTTATGTGGAAAATCGGAACAGGTTATGCCTCTGATCCGGGGAAGTTCGGCCTTGATCTCAGCTTTAACTACATATACAATATAGATCCTTTTTTTGTTTTCGGCCTTGAAGCCGATTTTTTCTGGATTAAGTGGAGCAGCACTGTGGGGGAGGTTAACCCGGGCGGGGCTGTAAGCGCATCAGAGAAGGCTGAGACAAATCTTTATACTTTCCCTCTTTTTGCCAATGCCCAGGTGCGGCTCCCTATGCTTAAGAAATTAATATATGTTGAGCCCTTTTTGACAATCGGACTTGGCTATTCATTCATGATTCTTAACTATTCATCTGATGAGGGTGATGGTACAGATTTATACAGCGGATTTGCCTGGCAGGTAATGACTTCAGCAGCTTACAAAATATCTGATGCCTCAGCTGTTGATTTTATTTTTGATCTTGGGTACAGGAGTATTAAACCTGATAAGGGGAATGTGGAGATCGATATGTCGGGTGCATTTTTCAGGGCCGGTGTGCGGTTTTATATATAACTGATACGGTTAGGCAGTTTTGTAAATATGTTATATCCGGTAAAAGTTTAAGGGGCCAGGACGGGCCCCTCTATGTTGAGGGAATAAAATGGTAATCCGCAGATTATATATAATATTTATTTTTATGATTTTTGTCATGCTTCTAAGCTGTTCAAAAAAGGGGGATGTAATAAAGGTGGGGATACTCCCTGCTATAGATTCCCTCCCCCTTATTGTTGCTGAGGCTGAAGGCCTTTTTGAAGAAGAGGGGATAAGCCTTGAGCTTGTAATGTTCAACAGCGCACTTGAGAAGGAGTCAGCAGTTCTTTCATCCGCTCTTCACGGATCATTCGGGGATATGGTTACAGCTCTTCTTACACTTAAAAGCGGGAAGGATGTGAGAATTTTTACCGAGTCATCACGTACAGGGAACAGCAGAATGTTTGCCCTTGTTGCTGCACCCGGATCATCAGTAAAGGGGATTAAGTCTGCCGGTCGGGAGCAGATTGCAGTATCGAGCGGGTCGGTTATAGAATTTTTTCTGGATGAAATTGCAGCTTTAAATAATGTTGATACTGGTACTCTCCGGAAACTGGAGGTTAAGGGTATACCGCTCCGGTACCAGATGCTTATGTCAGGCCAGGTCAGTCTTGCCATGCTCCCGGAGCCGCTTGTAAGCAAGGCGGAAAAAGAGGGTGCGCGTATAATTGCTGATGATTTATCCCTGGATGTTACTGCAACAGTAATAAGCTTCAGGGGGGATTTTCTTGAGAAAAACCGCTCTTTTGCCGAATCTTTTACAAAGGCTTATAACAAAAGCATAAATCTTATTAATACAAACCCGGATAAATTCAGGGATTTAATGGTATCAAGACTTCGTCTCCCTGAGGAGTTGAAGGAATCTTTTAAAGTACCCCGCTACAATGAGGTTAATCCCCCATCAGAAAGAGACATTTTACAGGTATACTCATGGATGAAAAGTAAGGGGCTTGTTGAGGCTCCTCTGGAGTATGATAAGATAATCTGGAAACAGTAGAAGAGGGTGATTTCATTAAAAAATATAAGCAAGGACTTTCACGGGAATCGGGTCCTTTCAGACATATCATTTGATCTTCAAAACGGGAATTCCGTTTCAGTAATAGGACCTTCCGGCTGCGGTAAAAGTACACTTCTTTATATTATAGCGGGTCTTGCTAAACCATCAGGCGGTTCTGTGCTTATTAATGAGAGGGAGGTAAAGGAGGCAGGCTATAAAACCTCTTTTATTCTCCAGGATTACGGGCTTCTCCCCTGGAAGACAGTATTTAGAAATGTTTCCCTCGGTTTGAAAATAAAAAAATTTTCCGATAATGAAGTTAAAGGAAGAGTGGAAAAAATCTTAAAGGAGATGCAGATATACCCCCTTAAGGACAGATTCCCCTCAAATTTAAGCGGAGGGGAGAAACAGCGGGTTGCCATTGCCAGGGCTCTGGCAACTGAACCTGAAATTCTGCTTATGGACGAACCCTTCTCCTCTCTTGATACGCTTACCCGGGAAAAACTTCAGAATACTGTTGCCGGGATTCAGAGGGGAAGCAGGCTTTCCGTTCTCCTTGTTACTCATAGTATAGAGGAAGCTGTTTTTCTGGGAGACCGAATAATAGTAATGTCAAAAAGCCCGGGGAGAATTGTTGATATTATCAGTAATGAAAGGCCGGGGGATGAGACGTTCAGGGATTCGGAGTATTATTTTTCGCAGTGCAGAAGGGTAAGGGGGATCATAGAGTCCCTGTGAAAAGAGGAGCTTCTTTTTTGGTTATTTCCATCGCAATTGCTGCAAGCCTGGTTCTCTGGAAAGCAGCCTCTCTGATTATGGGATCACCGGTGCTCCCTGCGCCTGAAAAGGTTCTCCCTGTATTTGTTTCCGAAATATGGAACCCGGTGTTTCAGGGACATTTTTTTATAAGCCTGTTCAGGGTATGTGTCAGTATTGCTGCAGCATGGATTCTTGCATTCCCTGCCGGGGCTGTAATCGGGTATAACCGGTCACTGGACAGGATATTCTCACCCCTTATTTTTATGACTTACCCTGTTCCTAAAATGGTTTTACTCCCTGTTATTATACTCCTTTTCGGTCTTGGCGATCTCCCCAAGATAATACTTATTACCCTGATTCTTTTTTTCCAGATACTGGTGTCTGTGCGTGATGGTGTGCGTAACACTGATCCTAAATATTATGATTCGATTTTTTCAATGGGGGGGAGCAGAAAGGATGTGCTGTTCCACGGGGTAATTCCTGCTGCGCTTCCGCATAGCTTTACTGCAATCAGGATAAGTATAGGCACCGCGATTTCAGTTCTTTTTTTTGCAGAATCCTTTGCCACAGAGAAGGGGATGGGATTTCTTATTATTGATGCCTGGGGGAGAGGGGATTATGTGATGATCTTTGTTGGGATAACAGGGATGAGCCTTATGGGATTTTTCCTTTACCTTATATTTGCACTTCTTGAAAGGAGAATATGCCCATGGAATTTCACAGACCCGGCTCATATAATAAAGAGACCGGAGTGAAGATTCTCAACCCTCCCTTCTGATTTTTTACCGGTTTCCCCATCTTTTTTTAATTGAAAAATAGACGGGTGAAATAATGCTGTTTGTCATAATATTAAAGGACAGTGCCATGAATAATGTTATCCGTATTTGCGAAATGTTTTACTCCCTTGAAGGGGAGACTGTGACTGCCGGGTTCCCCGCATTTTTTATCCGGCTTGGGGGGTGTAACCTGGACTGCTATTACTGTGATACGGAACTGGCCCATGTATATCATAATGATATGACTGTTAAAGAAATAGTTGAAGAGGCGGGGAGAAATGTCCCCTTCCATCATATAACTGTTACAGGTGGTGAACCTCTGATGCAGAGTAATACCATCTATCTTCTGAGGGAGCTTGCTGAAAAAGGCTACAATGTGCAGCTGGAAACAAACGGAAGTTTCTCCCTGGCTGAAGTGCCTCAGCAGATCCGTATAATTGCTGATGTTAAAACCCCATGCAGCGGTGAAGCTGGATCTTTTTTTATTGAGAATGTGAAATACTTGAAGGAAGATGATGAAGTGAAATTTGTGATCTCAGATATGGCTGATTATGAATTTTCCAGAAATTTTATTAAAGAACACCTTGAAGATACCGGAGCAGTTATTAATTTTTCCCCTGTCCACGGTTCCATGGAGCCGTCTGAGCTGGCAAAACTTATTATAAGAGAGAGGCTTAATGTGCGGCTCAATCTGCAGCTTCATAAAGTTGTCGGTTTTGACTGATTTATTCTAAACTCTCTACCAGATTCACCAATCCTTCCGAAAATCCTCTAATCCTGTAGGACAAATACCTACTGGATAAAGTTTGGATTTCCTACGTTTTTAAAAGAGTAACTGATCTTGCTAATTTTGCATTAATACAGATAATTACTGAGTAACTGGAATCAATTATTATGTATCTGAAGAATTTTCCTGCAACCGGCGGCAGGTTAATCTTCAGATACACGATTTTATTTGCTGATATTAATTAATATTTTTTTAGCAGGGGGTCTTATGAAAAAAGTTCAGACAACATGCCCATACTGCGGAACAGGCTGCAATATGGATCTGCATGTGGATAATAACAGGATTGTAAAAGCTACGCCAACAATGAATCATCCTGTCAATGACGGCGAGTTGTGCCTTAAGGGACTTTATGGATGGGAGTTTGTTCATTCATCAGAACGTCTTCAGAAACCTTTAATCAGAAAACTTAACGGTGCTTTTTCAAAGAATGGATTGCTTGAGGAATCTGAATGGGATGAAGCACTGGATCTATTAAAAGAGAAAATAGGGTTTGTAAAACAAACCTATGGCCCTGATTCGTTTATGGGGCTTTCATCAGCAAGATGCACAAACGAAGAGAATTATGTTTTTCAGAAATTTTTCAGGCAGGCTCTGGGAACAAACAATGTTGATCACTGTGCCCGCCTCTGACACGCTCCAACTGTAGCCGGTCTGGCTAAGAGTCTTGGAAACGGATCAATGACTAATGATCTTGCGGAATTCGGAATATACACAAAATGCTTTTTAATAACAGGTTCAAACACAAGTGAAAATCACCCCATAGTAGGTATGCACGTTTTCAGGGGACTCGAAAACGGGGCAAAGCTGATTGTAATAGATCCCAGGAAAACTGAGATGGCCAACAAGGCTGACATTTTTCTCCAGGTCCCTCCCGGATATAATATTCCTGTTATGAATTCTCTGATAAATGTGATCATCAGCGAAAACCTCTATGATAAGGATTTTGTGGTAAATCATACAAAGGGTTTTGAATATCTTAAGGAATCAGTTAAAGATTATACCCCAGAATATGTATCAGGCATAACAGGGATCGACCCTGAACTTATCATCGAAGCGGCACGTATGTTTGCCGGTTCAAAACCTTCGGCAATTCTGTATGCCATGGGCATGACCCAGTTTTCACATGGTACCGGTAACGTATGGACCACTTCTAATCTGGCAGCTATTACCGGGAATCTCGGAATCAAGGGGGGTGGAGTTAATCCTCTCCGCGGGCAGAATAATGTTCAGGGCGCATGTATGGTAGGGGCTCTACCCACTGTGCTTGCAAGCGGCAAACCTGTGGTGGATGAGGCGGCAAGGACTGAGTGCGGTGATCTCTGGTGCTGTGATGTGCCTTCCAAACCGGGAATAGCTTTGACTGTTCTTCCGGAAAATATTGAAAACGGTAATATTAAATTTCTCTGGGTCATGGGGGAGAATCCCATGATGTCTGACCCGGACTCAAATCATTTCGCGCATTCCCTGGATGGACTGGAGTTTATGGTAACCCAGGACATATTCATGACTGAAACATGTCTCAAGTCGGATATGGTTCTCCCTGCCGCTGCTTTCGCGGAGAAGGAGGGGACCTTTGTAAATACTTCCAGACGTGTCCAGCTGGTAAACCAGGCAATAACCGCGCCGGGGGAAGCTAAGGCTGACTGGGAGATTATTTCCATGCTTGCAGAAAGGATGGAGGAACCGGGATTTGATTACAGGGACGCAAGGAATATATGGGATGAAATAAGGACAATAAACAGGAATCAGTTCGGCGGGATGGATATAAGGAGGCTTAAGGATCTTAACGGTCTTAATGCCCCATGTCCCAATCATCAGCATCCCGGAACACCTGTACTTTATGAGGGGCCGAAGCTTTCTACGCCGGATGGTAAGGCTCTCCTTATCCCTGTTGTCTTTACAGAGGACAATACTAAAAAGGGAACACTGGAGGCGGAACTGAGGAAGAAACTCAATCTGGATAAGGATTACCCTGTGATGGCAGGCTCTCTTAATGAGGCAGCATCTGAAAGGTACCCCTTTATACTTACTTCGGGGCGTTATGTTTATCAGTATCATACAGGTACAATGACGCGTAAATGTAAATCTCTGGAAACAGGCGCTGATATGTTCGGTCCTGCGGTTATTGAGATAGGTATTGAGTCAGCTGAAAAACTGGGTGTAGCACAGGGTGACTATATTAAACTGGAAAATGAAAGGGGCTACATTGCGGCCAAAGCCAGGGTTATGGATAGAATTAAAGCCAACCATGTTTTCGGCAGTTTCCATTACTGGGAGGCTAATGTAAATGAGCTGACAAATCCCAATGGACTTGACCCGGTTTGCAAAATCCCTGAACTCAAGGTGAGCGCAGTGAATATTGTTAAAATAGATGAGAAGGAATATCTCGCTATTCAGAAAGAGAAAAAAGTAAAGTTTAAAACTGACAATATTCATGGAAGCGATGGGGTAATATTCCCTGCTGCTGAAGATTTAAATCAGAGCCGTTCACTTGGCAAGGGGGTATAACATGTCTTTTATAGTAAATGATAAACTGAACAGATTTGTAATCGCTAATCCGAATAAGTGCATGGCTTGTTATACATGCATGTCAGCCTGTTACGAATCAGCAAAGAAAAGGGGTAAAGTGGCAAAGCCGAGGCTTCTGGTTGTTCATACTGAATCAGGGTCAATGCCTAATCAGTGCAGACATTGTGAGGATGCCCCCTGCGCTAATGTTTGCCCCACAGGCGCGATAAAATTCGGGGCGGATAAAATTGAGCTTCATGAGGAGCTTTGCATCGGATGTAAAATGTGCGTTATGGTATGCCCCTTCGGATGTGTTCTTCCGGAATCGGAACCTATGCCTTCAGTGAATTACATGTTTGAAGAACCTGTGGATAAGCTGATATCAGTTTCTGTGGGCGGCAAGAATGTTGCGGTAAAATGTGACCTCTGTGAAGGGAGAGAGGAGGGGCCTGCATGTGTCGGAGCCTGTCCGAATAAAGCTTTAACCTATGTTACTCCGGATAACATGGAAAATTCAAATGTGGATGTTAAATCAAGAAATGCTATTTTGAAGCTTGTTTCATTCATGAAAGATAGCGTATCTTCAAAAACACCCCGTGATAAGGGAGTGGGGGTATAAAAATGGCTGAAGTATATCTTCTGTTTTTAGCAGGCGCGGCAGCATCATTACTTTTATATAAGTTTCAGAAAGCCGCGGCATATATAGGTTTTGGAATACCGGCTGCGGCATGCGCCTTCGGAATATGGTATTTCTTTTCCGGTCTAACCGGGGGGAGTGAGCTTCTTGTTTCATTTCCGATTATGGAAGCAAAGTTTGTTCTGGACCCGCTTTCATCATTTTTCTCTTTTGTTATCTGTCTCATCGGCCTGGCTGCTTCTATATACGGAATTCACTATGCTGAAGAGTACAGCGGAAAGGTGAGCATTGGTGCAATGGGATTTTTCTTTAATCTCTTTATTGTATCCATGCTCATGGTGGTTACTGCTGCCCATGTTTTCTGGTTTATGGTTTTCTGGGAATTTATGACACTCACTTCTTTTTTCCTTATACATTTTAATGATTCGGAGAAAACAGCTAAAGCCACTGTGCTTTATATGGTGATAGCTCATATCGGGGGCGCGGCAATTCTTACAGGGATGCTTCTCATGTCTACCGGGGCGGGGTCATTTTATTTCTCCGATTTCAAGGGGATTAATCTTTCAGCAACAATGGCGACAGTGATTTTTTTCCTCTTCTTTTTCGGGTTCGGTTCCAAGGCGGGTATTTTCCCTGTGCATGTGTGGCTCCCTGAAGCTCATCCGGCAGCACCATCACATGTTTCAGCACTCATGTCGGCTGTAATGATTAAAACAGCAATTTACGGAATAATCCGGACCTGCCTCTGGCTCCCTTTGAGTGAATGGTGGGGAATCATGATTATAGTATTCGGCGCTCTGTCCGCGCTTCTTGGGGTTTTATACGCGCTCACACAGCACGATACCAAGGCGCTTCTGGCATATCACTCTGTAGAAAATATCGGGATAATTCTTCTGGGATGCGGAGTGGGTTTTTACGGCATGGCTTCAGGCAACGGTATTCTTGCTGCTGCGGGTTTTATCGGCGGTTTGTACCATGTTATAAACCATGCTACTTTTAAAGGGCTTCTTTTCCTGGGTGCGGGAAGCGTAATATTCAGAACCCATAACCAGGATATGAATAAACTGGGGGGCCTTGCGCGGAAAATGCCCTATACAGCTTTTGCTTTTCTTATCGGGGCAATGGCAATTTCAGCTCTCCCCCCTCTTAACGGTTTTGTCAGTGAATGGTTTACATACCAGTCACTTATCCAGGCAGCTCTTGGATCGGGAGCAATGGGCACCTTTATATTTACAGGTGCGATTGTGGCCCTGGCAGTAACGGGCGTACTTGCGGTAATGTGTTTTGTTAAGGTTTACAGCGTGATATTTACCGGTACGCCAAGGGATGAAAAGATCTGGGAAAAATCTAAGGAATCACCATTTCTTATGGTAGCAGGTATGTTTATTCTTGTTGGTGCCTGTATACTCCTTGGTCTCGGGGCTCCATATGCTGCGGGTAAAATAATGAATGTAAGTCTTTCAATTACCGGTATGGGATTTGAAACAGCCAGAGGTATAAACGTTGTCTCCTCAACCGGTTCAATTGTTTCACCTGTACTGATATCAATAGTATTTGTTTCAATGCTTGTTGTCCCTTTTCTTTTTACCGCGATTTTCAGGGATTCAACTTCAACTGTAAGAATAACAAAACCCTATGTATGCGGAACCAAATACTCTTCAAGAATGCAGATTACCGCATCACCCTTTACAGGTTTTCTGAGACAGGTGATGAACTGGCTCTTCAGAAATGAAGTACATTTTGAAGAAACAAACGGTTATTTCGGCAGGGTAAAATACAGCTCACACGCTAAAGATATATGGTGGAGCATATTCTACACTCCGGTAATTAAGGGGCTCCAGTTTCTTTCAGATAAGTTAAGCGTGCTTCAGAACGGCAGGATGCAGTTATATGCCTCCTATGTACTGGTGACACTGGCTTTCTTTATTATAATAGCGATATTCGGATAGAGGGTTAAAATGAATATTCCAGATATAGTTTATTTAATAGTTCAGGTTGTTGTTATTATTCTTGTGAGCCCTCTCCTTGACGGCATCAGAAGAATCATGATAGCAAAATTTCAGAGCAGAAGAGGCCCTGTTGATATTTTCCAGACCTACAGGGATATAATAAAGTTATTTAAAAGATCTGAAACAATGCCCGATTGCGGGACATGGGTATTCCGGAGCGCTCCCTACCTTATGTTTACAATTATGGCAGTAGTAATTGCGGTACTTCCTGTTATGCACACAAACGGGACTTTTGCCGCAGCGTCCGATCTTTTTCTGATTATCTATCTTTTCGCTCTAATGAGGTTTATTTTCGGGATCGCATCTGTGGATTCCGGTAATCCATTTGCAGGGATCGGGGGGAGCAGGGAGCAGATGATTGCACTTTTTGTTGAACCAACGATTATTCTCGCAGCTATTGTTGTGGTTTTTATCACAGGCGGAGTTACTAACCTGGGGGAGATAAAAAATTTTGTAAGCTCAGAAGCGATTTTGAATGTGCTTCCGGTTTTCATTTTTTCGGGAGTGGCTTTCCTTTTTGCCACTTATGTGGAAACAGGTAAAAAGCCTTTTGACCTGGCAGAAGCTGAACAGGAGATCCAGGAGGGGCTGCTTGCTGAATATGCGGGTAAAAGACTTGCTCTTGCCCATGGCGCTCTGGTTCTCAAACAGGTGGCAATTGTGGGACTCTTCATTTCCATATATGTCCCGTGGCCGGTAATTGATATCCCGATTCTGTCTCTGGTATTCTTCCTGGTCAAACTTGTAATCTTTTATTACTTTGCCTCATTTGTCGAAGGGGTCAGTACCCGTCTCCGGATAGGGGACACAAGGCTTGCCGCTTCCGGCGCCTTTACTCTTGCTTTTATTTCTCTCATACTCTTTATAATAGGGAGGGCTGCGTAATGGAATTCGGGCTGATTGTTGGATTATCATTTGTTATGGCCATTATGTCATTCTGGGCTATTGAAGAGAGAAACCTTGTAAGGGCGACTCACATATATACCTTACAGACCCTTACCCTTGTGGGGATCTTTCTTGCCATAGCCTGGGAATACTCGATAGGTACTCTGTATATCTGGGCAGGCACTGCCTTTTTAACCAAGGTTCTGCTGGTACCATTTCTTATTCTGATGCTGATAAAAAAGATAGAGATCAAACATGAAGAAGCTCCATTCGGCGGACTCTTCCATCCATTTATAATTATCGGGATGTCCCTCTCTGTGGCGATTCTGCTTGAGCCTATATTTATCAGGTTTTCTCTTTTAAAACTTCAGATTCCGATCATAGTTTCCATATTTGTTTTCATGCTGGGGATTCTTGGTCTGGTTTTCAGAAAGTCAGCTGTAAAGCAGATTCTGGCCTACTGCCTTTTTGAAAACGGGGCTCACCTTACACTTGCTCTCACAGCATATAATGCGCCGGAGACTGTTGAGATGGGTATCCTGACGGATGCGATCTTTTCTGTAATAATTATGGGGGCTCTCGCGATGAGGTTTTATCATGAATTCGGTTCCCTTGATACTTCTCAAGCGAATGAACTAAAGGGGTAAAAGTATGTACGGTAATATGAATATTGCATTAAATATACTGCTTATCATCCCTCTTGCAGCGTCTCTAATTATATGGATGACAGCCAGGGGTAACAGCAGGAGATTTCTTTTTGCGCTGCATTTATTGGCAGCTGTTGCAGCATCAGCTGCAGGTTTGAATTGTGTTGCTTACGTTATTAATGGTGCCAGCTTTACAGCTTTAAATGATTTTTTATTATTTGATTCTATAAGCGGCATCTTTGTACTGGTAATTTCTATTGTGGGGCTCCTGATTAATATATATTCAGTGAAGTATATTTCATGGGCTCTTGATAACAAAGAGATAGAGTTTAAAGATGCAAGACTGTTTTTCTCGTTGTCGCATGTTTTTATATTCACAATGCTTCTTTCAGTTGTTTCCAACAACCTTGTTCTCATGTGGGTTGCCATTGAAGCAACAACCCTCTCTTCGGTTTTTCTTGTTTCGCTTTATAAGAATAAACGCGCCATTGAAGGGGGGTGGAAGTATGTGATCATATGCAGCATCGGACTTGCCTTCGCACTTTACGGGTCTGTTCTGATGTACAGCTCCGCTTATCATGTAATAGGTGATGCCCACAGTGCCATGCTATGGACCTCACTTATGGAACACGCGAAAGAGTTCGATCCGGACCTGATGAAAGTAATATTTATTTTTATTATAATCGGTTACGGGACAAAGGCAGGTCTGGCTCCAATGCATACCTGGCTTCCTGATGCTCATGCAGAGGGCCCTGCTCCTGCATCGGCTCTCCTTTCTGCGGTTCTTCTCAAATGTGCAATGGCTGCGGTAATCAGGTACTATATGATAATGAATACTATTCCTGATCTATCAGTATTTCTTCCCAGAATAATGCTTATGGTAGGCCTTGCTTCTATACTGGTTGCTGCATTTTTTATTATCCGGCAGAATGATATTAAAAGGATGTTTGCCTACAGTTCAACGGAAAATATTGGAATAATTGCTGCTGCACTTGCCTTCGGCGGAAAGGCTGGTGTTTTTGCGGTATTTTTCCATATAATCAATCATTCCGTTACAAAGGCCCTGGCATTCTGCACGTCAGGAAATCTGCAGGAGATATACGGTTCAAGGGATATAAATAGAATGGGGGGATTGGTCAGAATAGCACCGCTAACCTCTGTGCTCCTTGGAATAGCAATGTTCTCACTTGCAGGTATGCCGCCATTTGCTATCTTTACCAGTGAATTTTACGCGGTGGTTTCCGGGATTGAGTCCCGCCAGTATTTTGCTGTTGCACTCTTCCTTCTGGGACTTGCAATTGTATTCTACGGTCTGGTGAAGAAATTTATCCAGGTTGCTTTCGGTAAGCCTGCCGGGGAAGTTGTTCATAATTCGGAAGTATCCATAGCAGCTAATCTGCCGCTGATTCTGCTGGCAGCAATCATATGCATAATCGGGATTGCGCCGCCTGAAGGGCTGATAACACTTCTTAATAGCGCTGTGTCTATGGTTGTCGGTCAGTAAATCGAAAGGAGATTAAAATGGAAAAAACTATAATTAAAGGTAAAAAGTTTATAACCGCTTTAAGCAACAGATTTAAGGTGGAGGTGATAAGGCATCAGCCGGAGGATCAGATTACCATACTTGTGGATAGAAATGATCTCCCTGAAGTGGTGCGGACCCTCTATTATGATATGGGGGGGTGGCTCTCAACAATGGTTGCCAATGATGAAAGGGAGATGAACGGTAATTATGCGCTGTATTATGTGCTCTCCATGGAAGGGGGGAAGATGCATGAAGGTGACGAACTCCCTGCTGAAGAAAAGTGCTGGATAACTGTAAAAGCCCTTATTCCGGCCCATGATCCTGTATACCCTTCTGTAACTGTGAAGGTTCCTGCTGCTGTGTGGTATGAGCGGGAGGCCCGTGATATGATGGGGCTGGTTGCAGAAGGCCTTCCTGACCAGCGAAGGCTGGCAGTTTCTGATGATTTCCCTGAAGGGCTTTATCCCCTTAGGAAGGATTCAATAGATTACAGGGAGAGGTTTGCTCCTTATGACCTGGACAAGGAACCGGATTACGATTTTCTGTTTCCTGAGGGTGAGGGTACAGTGGATGTTCCGGTAGGCCCGGTGCATATAACCTCTGATGAGCCCGGGCAGTTCCGCCTTTTTGTAGATGGCGAAACAATTATTGATGCGGATTATAAGCTCTTCTATGTGCATAGGGGTGTGGAAAAACTTGCAGAAAACAGGATGGACTATGACCAGATGGCATTCCTTGCAGAGCGGATCTGCGGTATATGCGGATTTGCCCATGCTGTTGCCTGCATAGAAAGCTCGGAAAATGTTTCGGCAGTGGAAGTGCCAATGAGAGCACAGGCTATCAGAACAATATGTCTGGAAACAGAAAGACTTCATTCACATCTCCTTAATATAGGCCTTGCCAGTGAATTTACAGGTAATGTTACAGCATTTCTCCAGCTTTTTAAAATAAGAGAGCATACCATGGAGATGGCCCAGATTATAACCGGAGGGAGAAAGACCTACGGGATGATACTTACAGGGGGAGTGAGAAGAGACATTACGGATATAGAACGTAAAGAGATGCATCGTATTATGAATAAAGTCGAAGCGGACTTTAAAGAATGCCTTGATGGGATTATTGATTCACCCAACTTTATTAAAAGGCTCACTGGTGTTGGTGTGCTTAACAAAAAAGTGGCAAGGGATTTTTCTCCGGTAGGCCCCAACATGAGAGGTTCAGGTTTTAACAGGGATACAAGGTATGATCACCCCTTTGACTGGTATAAGAATGTTAATTTTAATGTTGCGGTTCAGCCTTCAGGGGATGTTCTTTCCAGGGTTCTGGTAAGGGCAGCGGAATTTCATGAATCAATATCTATAATCAGGCAGTGCCTGGAGCTTATGCCCTCAGGGCCGGTAATGGCAAAGAAGGCATTTGTTGAGCCCTTTTCCCATGGACTTGGATATGTTGAAGCGCCAAGGGGGGAGGATATGCACTGGACTATGCATGGGAATGCACAGAAGGTTCACAGATGGAGAGTGAGGGCATCCACTTATAATAACTGGCCGAGCCTGAGATTCCAGTTCAGGGGGAACTCTGTCGCTGATGCGCCCCTGATAGTAGGATCTATAGATCCCTGCTACTCATGCTCTGAGAGGGTAACGATTGTTGATGTTAAGAAGAGTAAGTCAAAAATTATAGGAATGGATGATTTGAAAAAGTATGGAATCAGCGGGAAAAATTCTCCATTAAAGAATGCTTGAGAGGGGCGCTCATGAAGATATTAGAATTTGCAAGAAAAGAAAAGATGGTGACCAACAACTTCCCGGTTGTACCTTATGAGGTTACAGACGGATTCAGAGGGAAGCCTGAGTATACCTATGATTTGTGTATCGGCTGCGGCTCATGTGTGGTTGCCTGCCCGTCCAATGCCCTCAGTTTAAAGAAGGATGAAGAGAAGGGTGTGGCGCGCTGGAAGGTTGATTACAATAGATGCATATTCTGCGGCAGATGCGATGAGGTTTGTCCGACCAGGGCAATATCCATGTCAAAGGAATATGTAATGTGTGTTCTTTTTGACAAGGAGGATCTGACCGTTACTGGCGAATTGAAACTGAAAAGATGTGATACCTGCGATGTTTATTTTACAACTGAAAGGATGAGCAATTATACCTATCAGAAACTTGTTTCAGCAGGTTGGGACATGGCAAGTATTGATGAGAAGATGAAGCACCTTAATACCTGCCCTGACTGCAGACAGGAGAAAGCTGTTGCTGTAAATGTTAATCAAATGAAGAAGCGAGGTGTATGATGGGTCCTTTATATACTATACCTGAAGACATACAAAGGGAGAACACCCTTGAAAAAAAACTTGCTCACCTGGACAAGATCAAGAGAACTTTTTTTGTGTACAGGGTAGACGCCGGATCATGTAACGGATGTGATATTGAAATTTTTGCTGTTATAACCCCGCTCTGGGATCCTGAGAGGCTTGGATTTAAGCTGGTTGCCTCACCAAGGCATGCGGATATCCTGGTGTGTACAGGATCGGTAACAAGGGATATGCGTTATCCCCTTATCCGGGCCTATGAAGCAATGCCTGACCCTAAAATTGTCGCAGCAATCGGGGCCTGCGGATGTTCAGGGGGAATTTTTCATGATGCATATGGTAACTGGGGCGGTATAGATTCACATATTCCGGTGGATCTCTTTGTCCCCGGATGTCCGCCCCATCCGGCAACAATACTCCAGGGTCTGGCTCTGGCTCTCGGGATTGTTGATCAGAAGCTGAAAAAGACCGTTTATGATAATGATGAGGGGAAAATTCCATTTGACGGAACATCTATACTCAATAACACTCTTTTTGAAAGGGATCTTTATGTGGAGAGTAAATCTCTTATGGGATATATTCATGGAAGGGTTCTGTTTAAAAAATATTGTGAAGCGATGAAAACCGCAAAGCGGCCTGAAGACGCCTCAGAAATAGCTGAACTGATAAAACACCTGATCGCACAGGAGGAGGACCCCAGGTATGCTGAATGTCTCAGGGTTCTGCATAATACGGTCTATATGAACTGGATTGACAGTATGATGGTTATGGGTGAAGAAGGGAAGAATCAGTATATTATAAAAGGGGCATAGATGGTCAGGGTATTAAGGTTAACCGACAGGGTTGTTGACCCTTCAATGAGTTCCAATGTTACAGCCACGCAGATAAAGCTTCATGTGCTTAAGGTGGGGCATGGAACCGGGAATATCGATTTTGTAAGGGAGATATTCTCCATGAGTGACGGGGAATATGATGAAATCTGCAGTTCCTGCGGGGAATACGGCAGGTTTAAGCTGGGAAATCTGAGCAGGTATTTTGAAGTGGATATTTATTCTGAACATGCTCAGATGCTCCTCCCTGAGATGCCGGAATGCCGTCTTAAAGATGAGCTTGCTGCGTTGAGGGAGGGATTTATCACCATCAGGAAATATGACGACCATGAAGATACATCGGGACAGCCCGGATTATAACAAAGGGGAATCTGTATGAAGAAAGCACTCCTTACAATCGGCAATACTTTCAGGGGTGATGACGGGGCCGGATATGCCCTTGGTCAGCGGATCGAAATCAGGGGAGGATGGACGGTTTTCCAGGGTGAGGATTGCCCGGAAAACCAGATCCACCTGATACGGAAGTTTGAGCCGGATCTGGTTGTTGTGGCAGATGCTGTACTCGGTATTGAAGAAGGGGAGGCGCATTTCCTTGATGTTTCAGAGGAGAATGTTAAATCATTCATGACTCATAATATTCCGGTTCAGTATCTGATACAGTTTCTTGAAGACTTCTGCGCAAAAGTGGTTTTCCTCGGGATGGGCGTTTCTGAAGCAGGGGTTATGAGTGTTGAATGCGGACTCTCTGACAAAGCCCTTAAGGCTGTTGCTGATGCTGAAGAGTTAATATGCCGCTTTGAAGAGATGCTGGTTTAAACATTTAGTATCACTATTGATTTCTGAATTTTTGTATAATACCCTGCGGTATACAGGGGGACAGGATTCATTTTGTATCCCGAAAATACGAAGTGAGCCTTATTTTTTAATTATTGTCTGTAATCTAATAATTAAGCTGCGGGAATGTTATGAATGACAGAGTCTTGCTTTTATTGAATGATGCCCAGGCATCGCGTAAATTTAAAAAGCTGCTTAATCTGCTCGACTATGAAAACGTTGAGATTATGTCGTGTGATAATCCCGATTTTGACTCTCTTTTTTCCGGATCACCTGAACTGGTGATTATCGGGTCATCATTTTTTGAAAAAAAAGGTTCAGTGCCCTTTATTCAGAAAGCGGTTCTTCTCGAACTTCCGGTTATAATATTTTCTTCAAGTGCAGAGGTATTTTTCCATAAATCCACACTTGAAAAAGTTTTAAGTAAACTTTCACCTGCTTTACGCCCCCTGCACAAATATCTGCTTCAGGAAATATTTCAGGATAACGGAATACATGAGGAGAGCACTCATGTATCAGATGAAGTGCTTATTTCGCTTCAGAAAGACGGCAATGCCTTATACCTTCTTAAACAGCTTAAATGTCTATATTTCATCTCTGATGTAATGAATATGCCCGATCTTTCCATAGAGGCGGTATTAAAGCATACACTGTCGAGTATAGAAAAAGCACTCAGTTACGGCGATGATGCAAGTGTCAGAATCACATACCTCAATGCTGTTTATGAATCTGACAATTTTATGGAAAGCAGGCTTAAAATAGAATCACCTGTTTTTGTAAATAGCAGGGAACTTGGTGAAATCGAGGTATTCTATCATAAGCATAGCATGGACAGGGAATATCTTCTTAAAATGGAGAATGACCTGATCAATGCCATTTCTGAAAGGATAGGGCACTATATACAGGGTCAAGATGTTATTGCTGAACTGAAAAAGACAAACCTGGAACTGAGAAACCTTTCATCGCACCTGCAGGATGTGAGGGAGGGTGAAAGAAAAATGGTGGCAAGCACAATACATGATGAATTCGGGCAGAGACTGCTTACTCTAAGGTTTGAGCTTCTTAATCTGAAAAGAAAAGTTCAGGAAGGGGGAACCGATATCATTCATAATATTGATGATATGCTCGGTCTTCTGGAAGGATCTATTAATACTGTAAGAAATATCTCTTCAAACCTGAGGCCGGGCGTGCTTGATAAGCTGGGTATAGCAGCGGCAATTCAATGGCTGGCGCAGGATACAGAAAGCAGGACAGGGATCAGGTTTAACGTTATATGCTCCCCTGAAGACCTGGTGCTGAATGATGATTATACAACTGCGCTTTTTAGAATATTTCAGGAGGCAACAACAAATATTGTACGGCATTCATGTGCTTCGGAGATAATTGTTAATCTGAAAGCAACTGAAAATGAGGTAATGCTTATTGTTCTTGATGACGGGAAGGGTATATCCCCGGAAGATGTTAACAGGGCTGATTCATTCGGCATAAAAGGTATGAGAGAAAGGGTGCTGAGTTTTCAGGGCAGTTTTTCTATTTCCAGTAACGGAGACCGGGGAACGCTTCTTAAAGTATCCCTGCCGCTTCTTGCCGGCTGAACCCGATTATTCGAAATTCCCTGCGGGTTCCTGAACCGGTTCATCTGGAGTTAACTATATATGATGATATTCACAATATAATTTTTGGAGGAATGATTAAATGAGTAATGTAAATCTTGATTCGAAAAGATGGTTTATCGCCATCATGGGGACCTGTCTGCAGGTATGCCTTGGTACTGCATACGCCTGGTCATATTTTCAGAAACCCTTGAGTACAGCATTCGGCTGGTCTCAGAGCCTCACTGCATGGGCTTTTTCTCTTGCTATTTGTTCTCTTGGTATTGCGGCAGCGATTGGAGGAATTCTTCTACCCAAAGTCGGTCCCAGAAAACTTGCAATGGTCGGCGGCTTTCTCTTTGCTCTGGGGTATTTGACAGGCGCTCTTGCTCTTAAATATCAGAGTGCGCCCCTTCTTTTTATCACCTATGGCGTAATAGGCGGTGCTGGACTCGGATTCGGTTATGTAACGCCAGTTGCAACAATTTCAAAATGGTTTCCCGACAAAAAGGGCTTTGCTACAGGAATGGTTGTCATGGGTTTCGGACTTGGAGCTCTTTTTATGTCAAAGATATTCGCACCGATGTTGCTTGATGCCTTTGGCTGGGCAGCTGCAACAGATGTCGTTTCACAGCAGGCCATACTGGTGAAGCTTTTTCTTGCTCTTGGAGTGATTTTCCTTATTCTTACAATCCCGGTGGGATCGCAGATTGTAAATCCTCCGGCAGGTTATGTACCTTCAGGCTATACTCCGCCAGTGGTTTCAGCGGCCGCTTCTGCAGCAATGGATTCATTGACATCAAAGGAGGGAATATTTTCAAGAAGATTTTTCATAATGTGGGTAATATTTTTCTGTAATATTACTGCAGGTATTGCGATTATTGGATTTCAGTCACCCCTTTTTCAGGATCTATGGGCTAAGGTCGATCCGGGCCTTGATAAGCTTACACTTGCAGCTTATGGTGGAACACTAATAGGTATTACCTCTATTTTTAACGGGCTTGGCCGGTTCTTTTGGGCCGCTATATCGGATAAGATAGGTAGAATTGAGACTTTCAGAATTATGCTGGGGTCGCAGATTTTAGCTTTTATTATACTGGCATATATTCCCAATCCATGGATATTTGCAATAGTTCTCTGTTATGTTCTTTTATGCTACGGAGGGGGTTTCGGAACAATGCCCTCTTTTGTGCTTGATGTTTACGGGCCGAAGATACTTGCGGTTGTCTACGGCACAATACTGACAGCATGGTCTGCAGGCGGTATAGTGGGGCCGCAGATTGTAGGCATACTCAAAGATACCTATAAGGATGCTCCAGCTGACGCGGCTTACTGGACATTTATTTTAGGAGCGGGAATACTGGGGTTGGGTTTACTTGTCAGTTTTTTTGCAAGCAACAGGCCTTTTGAAAAGGAATAGTTTTATTACCTCCATTGGCGTATCTCCTGTACAGGGGATACGCCTTCTCGCCTGATGAGTAAAGAAATTGACTAATTCCCGATATGAATTACAGTTAGTTTTATAAATTTATTTCCTTACTGCTGGAAAAGAATTATCACCGGAATGGTATCTGGAAGAGGGCTTCGGATGATTAAAATAATAATAGCTGATGACCATACTATAATACGTGCAGGATTAAAGCAGCTTATAGAAGGGGCTCATGATATGAAAATCTGCGGCGAAGCCTCTGATGGACAAAAGCTGATTCATGAGTTGAAAAAAAATAAATATGATGTGATCATAATAGATATATCAATGCCGGGGCGCAATGGTATTGAAATTATCAAGCAGATAAGGGCTTCAGGTGATAAGACCCCGATTCTTGCTTTAAGTTATTATCCTGAGGACCAGTTTGCCATCAGGGTGCTTAAGGCGGGAGCTTGCGGATATATGAATAAGGATGTGGAGCCGCAGGAGCTGGTTGAGGCAATATATAAAGTAGCCAGAGGGGGTACTTATGTAAGCCCTGTCATTGCCGAGAAACTTGCATCCAGCATAAACATGACTATCGATCAATATCCCCATGAAAATTTAACTGACAGGGAATACGAGGTATTTCTGAAAATAGGGGGGGGGAAATCAGTGTCGGATATTGCTGAGGAACTTTTTTTAAATGTTAAGACTATAAGCACATACAGAACAAGAATTCTGGAAAAAATGAATTTGAAAAATAATGCTGAAATAACATATTATGCCATAAAAAATAATCTTATTGAGAAAATTTAACCCGAAATCCTCCCTCTCTTTATCTTTCCAATAGAAAAAATATTCTTGCCTCTTCTGTTAATAATTAATTTAATGCTGTAATCGGGGAGTAACATTTTTTCTCCGGAGTTTTTCAGATAAAATTTCAGGGATAGATACCTGAATTTTATTACAATAATTTATTATAATAATGAAAGTATGGAGTGAGGTATAGATATGGATTATGTAGGACATGTAATAAGGCCGCCATCTGAGGCTTATAGTATGATTATTCAGGTTACTGTGGGGTGTTCCCATAATATGTGCACATTCTGCGGAACCTACAAGGATCTTGATGAAAGATTCAGGATAAAGAACTGGGAAACCGTGCGGCGAGATATTGATGAAGCATCAGGTTACAGGAACGGTTTTAAAAGGGCTTTTCTGGCAGATGGGGATGTGCTGATTCTCCCTACAGATGATATTCTGAAAATTATGAATTATATTAAAAAGAAGAATCCCAGGATTGAAAATATAAATATGTACGGGAATGCAAAGGCGATTATGCGTAAAACCCCTGAAGAGCTGAAAAGCTTAAGGGATGCCGGACTTGGCGTAATATACCAGGGGATTGAGAGCGGCAATGTTGATGTACTGAGAAGAATTAAAAAGGGGGCTTTCCCTGACAGGATGAAAGAGTCTGCTGCAAAGGTAATAGAGTCGGGGATTAAGCTTTCCCAGACAGTGCTTCTGGGTATAGGCGGGACTGAGCTTTCACATGAGCATGCCAGGGATACAGGAAGGCTTTTAGGTGAGATGTCTCCCGATTTTGCATCAGCGCTTACTGTTATGATTCTCCCTAACACGGAGCTTTACAGGGAATTTAAGGAGGGGCGTTTTGTTCTACCGGGTAAATTCGGGCTCCTTGAGGAGCTGCGTATAATTATAAAAAATATGCAGGTAAAGAGGAAGTGTTATTTTACATCTAATCATGCCTCAAACTATCTGCCTATAAAAGCCAATCTGCCGGAGGAGCAGAGAAGTGTTCTTAACCTCCTTGACAAGGTTCTGGAGAGTAAAGATGAGAGTATACTCAAACCTGAGCATATGAGGGCTCTGTAGATAAATAAATATTATTCCAGGGAGTTGTGTAATGGAAGAGTCGATGAAGAATGCAATAAAGTATATTTCTGAACAGCTGAATGATGATCCCGGGCAGAGTAAAAATCAGCTGATTGAGGAGGCGAGCAGAAGATTCGACCTCTCACCTCTGCAGACAGAATTTCTGATTAATAAGTATGTACTGGGCCTTTAACGGGATCGGGGGATGACGCTTGTTTGATGAATTTTTGAGGAAAATTAAGGATGATCTTTTCAGGCCATTTACATTAAGGCTCTTATGGATTCATCCTTCTTTTATAACCTTTGCCGCTTTAGCTGCGGGGACCGGATGCGCATATTTTCTTTATTATGGAAGTTATAGAGAAGGTTTTTTTCTATGGGTTGTTAACAGAATTCTGGATGGCCTTGACGGAGCAGTTGCAAGGGCTGGTGGAAAAGAAAGCGATCTTGGCGGCTATATTGATATAGTTGGAGATTTTGCCGTATATGCAATGATACCGATTGCACTTGCTGCAGGGAAAGGTGAACCTCATCTCCTTATCGCGCTCTCCTGCATGCTCGGTTCTTTTTATGTAAATGCCGCATCATGGATGTACCTTTCTGCTGTACTGGAAAAACGTCATGCTGCTGATTCCGGGGTTCAGAGTAAAACAGCTGTTGTTATGCCTGCAGGGATTATTGCAGGAACAGAGACTTTAATTATTTATTCTCTTTTTATTTTGTTTCATGAATATATTTTTATTATTTTTAATATTACCACAGGGCTGATCCTCCTGACAATATTGCAGCGCTTACTCTGGGGAGTAAAGAATATCAAATAGCGGTTTTAAACAGGGGCCCATTATGAAAAAAATATATATTATCGGTCATAAAAATCCTGATACAGATTCTATTGTTTCAGCAATAGCATACTCTGAGCTGAAAAAAGCTCTCGGTTTTAATAATTATATCCCTGCAAGGGCAGGGAAGGTGAATATTCAGACAGCCTATATTCTTGAAAGGTTCGGTGTTGAAGAACCTGAGTTTATAAGCGACCTTGTGCCCAGGGTAAGGGATCATATGAATGAGGAGCCCGACACCTTATCGCATAACACGCCGCTGTGGGAGGCAATGCAGATTCTCAATACTAAAAAATTCAGGATGCTTCCGGTTGTTGATGATGATAATAAATATCTCTCCACACTCCATTACAATACCTTTGCAGAAAACCTTTTAAAAAAAATAGATCCCCATAAAAACAGTATTATTTCGACATCTGTTTATCATCTTAAAAAAACCCTTAATGCCCAGCTTGTTGTGGTGCATGATGAGAATAAAATTTTCAAGGCCCAGATAGTTGTTGCAGCATCTGAGGTTGAAACACTCCGGGGGTTTATTGATATTATGCCTGCAGAAAACTCCATTGTTATTGTGGGGGACAGGTCCGATATTCATGAGTATGCAATAAAAAAAGGTGTAAAGGTACTTATTGTTTCTGCCGGAAAGGTTGTCAGCAGAGATGTTAAGGATCTGGCTGAATCATCAGGGGTTTCTGTTCTTTATACACCCTTCCATACATCGAGTGCCTCCTGGCTTGCTCTTAACTCTGTTCCGGTAAGCTATGTAAGTGATTCAACATTAAAGCCGGTGAATTCAGATGATTATATAAAGAATATAAGAGAACGCTTTGCAGATTCCGTGTCCAGGTCACTCCCTGTTGTTGATGAAAGCGGCAGAGTCACCGGTGTTCTTACCCAGAGTGATTTAATGAAGGATCCCAATGTTGCTCTTGTGCTGGTTGATCATAATGAGCTTAGCCAGGCTATTGAGGGCGCTGATAAAGTAAGGATACTTGAGATTATTGACCATCACAGACTGGGGAACCCTGCAACTGAATACCCTATAACCTTTATAAACAGGCCTGTTGGATCAACATCAACAATTATTGCAAACCTTTACAGGGATTATACTGTGCCTGTAACAAAAAAGATTGCCTCAATACTTCTTGCCGGTATTCTTTCCGATACCCTGGCTCTCCGTTCTGCAACTACAACTGAAATTGATATTGAAACAGCAGACTACCTTTCCCAGATTACTGACATTGCCATCGATGACCTGGCAACTGAAATTACAGATGCCTCCTCTCTGATCAGCCGTAAGCCTGTTCATGAAATTGTAGGGATGGATATGAAGAGCTATACAGAAGGTGATTTTTCATTTTCTGTGAGCCAGGTTGAGGTTAACCACCCTGAAGAGATTATGGAAAGGAGTGATGCGATTATTGAATACCTGCAGAATAAATTTGAAAGTAAAAATATGCTCTTTAGCGCTCTTCTTGTAACAGATCTTAATGAGCTTAACAGTCATTTATTTGTCTGCGGCAGGGATGAATTTGTAAAAAAAATTGCATACCCGAAATTGCAGGAGAATGTTTTTATACTCAAAGATGTCCTTTCCCGTAAAAAGCAGCTTATGCCTTACATCAGTGATATAATAAAAAGGATCTGATTTTAACCCCAGTGCTCCATCACAATTTTTATCCCTATAAGTATTAGAATAACCCCTCCGAATACTTCCACTTTTCGTCCAAGCATGGAATTTAACCTGCACCCCATTTTTACTCCCATATAGCTGAATATGAATGTGACAATGCCGATGACCACAGCAGGGCCTGCTATGGGGTAGTCGATGAGAGCAAGGCTTAATCCCACTGCAAGTGCATCAATGCTTGTTGCTATGGAGAGTATAAAAAGTCTTCTGTAGCCCAGCTTAAATTCATCAGTACAGCTGTTTACACTGCCGCCATCTGGCTTAAGCCCCTCATGTATCATTCTTATGCCGATATATGATAGAATTGCAAATGCAACCCAGTGATCGTAATTATTAATAAGCGAGGCAAATGCCGAACCTGCAAACCAGCCTATTACAGGCATAAATCCCTGGAAGAGCCCGAAGAAGAGCGCAATGGTGATGGTGTTGCGCATGGTCATTGACCCTGCCCTGCAGCCGTAGGAGATTGAAACTGCAAAGGCATCCATGGCTAGGCCTGCGGCAATACCGGTGATGGTGATGTATGACATATTAAGCTCCTCTTATTTCAGGAAAACCTTCTCCCGGTCAGGTACAATAAGATCTGACCGAAGGTCTGAGCCATCAAAAGAGAGGAGGGGTGAAATTTCAATGATTTTTACCTTTTCCGGTATTGATACACCCTTTGCTGTAAGCCATGACCGGTGGAGATTGCTCATAAGCTCAGATGCTGAAGCAGGGGAGTCAATCCCTTCTGCGTTTTTTATGGGTGCGAATTCCTCTTCACGTTCTGTTTCAAGTATAACATCTTTACCGGCAAGGGGGAGAGCGTCAAAGACAAATTTTTCGAACTTGTACCCTTTTACAGTTGTATATGCACTATTCCGGAGAACCTTAATATCCTTTCGCGCAGTATGGTATGGCAGGTTTGTCTCCCCCGCACTGGTTATTTTTTCAATAAAATTTCTTGAGAAAATATGGATTGCCGGGCTCCCTGCAGCATATAAAAGATTCCCACCGCTATCCTTCATGTGGAGCTTTTCTTCAGGCATATCTGAATATTCTATAATTCCGGTTTTGCTGCCGGGAAATTTTACAAATACCCCGATTTTTTCTTCAGGGTAGGCCTTGATAAGAGCCTTGCTCGACATGTGAGCTGAATGAATCAGGTGAAACCCTATGAATAGAGGGTCTATAACTTTTACCAGGGGATTGTCCACCTGGAAGTATGAAAGTGTTTCGATTCCGCGATTTTTTAGAATGTCAAGCACCCCTGAACTGTGCAGGGCTGTTATGCTCCCGCCATGTCCGTCGGGATTGCGGAAAAGCCGGTTTTTGTCTGATAACACCAGGTTCCCCTTATCATCAAGTGAGGGGATCATGTTCTGTTTAAAGAAATAAACATCGCTTTTATTAAGGCCGAAATAATTCTCCTCTTCAAAGAAGGCTATTGTTTCATCATGATTGTCAGTTGATGTCATAATAAGATAGGGAATTACAGTTGAATATTTTTTAGAGGCAGCATATATCTTTTCCCCGTGAAAATGGAAAAGGCTTTTCCCGGAAACAGGGCCTGCGGGGAATTTCCCCTTTGGTCCTTCATATCCAAGGCGTGATCCCTGGCCCCCTGCAACAATAAATGCTGCAACTTTACCGGCTTTAATGTGCTCTATCCCTTTTCTCTCAGCATCTGCAAAGGATTTTCTCTCTTCATCATTTTGCGGTTTGCCTATGTAGGGTGCCGGTTTGAATTCTGATGGCAGTGGATCTTCTGTGGAGTTGTACAGTTTTTTCAGCAGGTCAAAGTCAATCTCGGAAAGTTCCCTGAGAAGTATCACCTTTTCAGAATCGGAGAGCTCGCTCCAGTATTCAAAAACATGTTCCTGTTTGTAGAAATAGACTTTTTCTATTGTCTCCTCATATCCCTTGTAACTGATCATGTTACCTCCATATTAGTGAATGAATTATGTCATTACTCTTCAACTGCCATAGGGCGGATAAAATTCAAATTTATGATTTATCCGGTTCCCGCTGTTATGATGTTACAGGACTCTCCCTTTCCCCCTGTCCCCCAAAGGGGGCACGAGTTTATATATATAATTTTGATAATTTAAATTTCATTATTCCTGGAATAATTAAAATAATGTTTAGTATATCTCTATCTTTAATCTGCAATGTTGTAATTCTGATATTCTTCAGAAATTTATCCTGGAATCAGTTATATGCCTGTTGTGAACTTATATTTGCCAATCTGTTTTATTCTCAAAAATAGCAACAGTTTTGCCTGCCCGGTCATGTTGTTTTGAAAATCTTCCAAAAACTCAACAATATGAGTGTGTGTTTTAATACTTTGATTCATCAAAATACTCAAGAACTCCTCTTACGTGCCCCCATAGGGGGACAGGGGGGTGATTCTGTGAAAACTGCACAGGTATTATTGCGTTTCCAATCATCGATTGTTATAATTTTAACATAGAAGCTGCGCCATGTAAACAATATTTTTACTTTACAAATAATTCCTGAGCATATCCCTGTATAGTTGCGGGTATCACTTATTATCGGCTCTGACAAGCTGCAGGGGATGGGTTATTATGACAATAAAAAATTCGATAGAGAAAATAAGCACACTGATTGAGTCGTTCCCTTATATAAGGGAGTTCAGCGGTAAAACTGTTGTTGTGAAATATGGCGGGCATGCCATGTCAGATGAAAACCTGCGCCTCTCCTTTGCCAGGGATATATCACTTCTTAAACTTGTGGGGATTAACCCGGTAATTGTCCATGGGGGCGGACCCCAGATTGAAAAGCTCCTTGAGCAGATAGGTAAAAAATCGGAGTTTATCCAGGGCCTCAGGGTTACAGATGATGAAACCATGGATATTGTTGAGATGGTTCTTGTTGGAAAGGTTAATAAAGAGATTGTAAACAATATACACATTGCCGGCGGTAAGGCTGTGGGGCTCTCAGGTAAGGATGCGGGGCTTATTACCGCACGGAAGCTCTACCACAATGAGCATGGCCTCTCCATCGATATAGGGCAGGTTGGAGCCATTGAGCGGATTAATCCGGAAATAATAAAAATTCTGGAAGAGGACAAATTTATCCCGGTTATTGCGCCAATCGGTGCCGGAAAAGACGGACAGACATATAATATAAATGCAGATATTGCTGCAGGGAAAATAGCGGAAGCTCTTGGTGCAGAAAAGCTTATTCTTCTCACTGATATACAGGGTGTAATGATTGAAGGTGAGCTTGCTTCTACAATCGCATCGGAGAATATTCCCGGATTGATTGAAAAGGGTGAAATAAAGGGTGGAATGATTCCTAAGGTGAACTGCTGCGTTGAAGCAGTAAAGGGTGGAGTTAAGAAAGCCCATATTATTGACGGCAGGGTGGAGCATGCGGTTCTTCTGGAGATATTTACAGACAGCGGTGTGGGTACACAGATAATATAAGATTCGGGATGAAGCGGGTGAAAATAAGTATGAGGGGTGATGTATTAATCTTTTGCTGATGCCAATTTCAGCTTGAGATAATCAACTTTGTGTCTTAGCTTTTAATGATAGTTATAATTATTTTTGAAGGATTAATTCTCCGTGTATTTTCAGAATTCTTCCGTCCCGATTAATCTTAATATCCTGGCCCGGAAAATGTTCGGGAATAATTTTTTTCAATAAATCAGCAACTTCTTTTTCGATCTGTTTTTGAACAGTTTCCGGAATATTATCAAGAGTTGCGATATGAACATCCACAACATAACCCCTCCCATACACTGATCCGTAACCGGCACTAAAACTGGCTCCCACATTAAAAAGCCCATCGCTGGCTTTATTTGCTGTTTCACCCCGCCTTGGCCTGTTTGGATGCAACTGATATTTAGTGCCGTAATTGTTTTCAAGATAATCGTCAATAAGATCGAAAATCTTTTTCAATTTAGCGTCAAATTGTCTTACTTCATGACTATAAACCATTTTAACCTCACTACGGTTTCCCCGAAACCTCCATGATCAGGGTCCGAATACGAAAAATTCTCCACAGCAGCACAATTGCTTAAAAAATCATGTACTGTTTTTTATCAAGAGCTTTTTCCTGGAACAAAAATAATATTTAATCTCCAGAGATGATAAAAACTCATATGCTGCTGATGATAATCAGGAATATGCTAATCTGGAAAGGAAGAATCCCTGCATTTTACACCAAAGAATTAAACCGTTCCCCCAACGCCTTTAAACTTCTCTACAAAAGCGGCGATTTTTCGAAAGATGTTTTGCTTTATAGTTAAATATTGCGGATTGAGCGGGCTCATTTTCGGGAGGATGGCATTAAGTTCGGTGCCGTTTTCGCTGGCGTATTCCCGCTTCAATGATGCAAGGATATACCGTTTTGCCGCATCTTCATTGAGGTTTTCTGAACTGATTAATTCTTCTGCTTCACGACGCTGTTCTGCCTGGGCGAAGGCGAAAAAGGCATCGATGATGCTGGCTTTATCGAGAATGCTGTCCAGGTTAGTCTGGTTGATAAAATCCACCACTATGCTCTCTTTCGCGCGGTTCCCAATGCTGGCACGGATTAAACGTCATACTTCTTCTACCAATGACGCTTTATCTTTTACCTTTTTGCTGTTTTCAAAAATCAGTTCAAGAATATAGTCCAGGTTAATCTCCTGTGATTTCAGAAGATCTACTTCAAAGAGAATATCGCCCCAGTCAATGGTGGAGGATTCTTTTTCCTGGCCTGTTTGTTCACGGCGTATCCAGTCACGGATATCGTTATAGGTTGAACGATAGTCCTGTATCGTACGGTCAGCCGGTACAGGTACTTTCTGCATTGCTTCTATATCGGCGTCGCTAAGATAGTGAACAGCTTTAAACTCTTCAACAGCTGTCGGGTCGGACATATCGACATTCTGCAGGGCTTTAAGGCCGGCAAACTCATCGTAGTTCTGCAGAATGTTTTCGACACGCAGGTATTCACCAAAGAGTTTAGCGAAGTCTCTTTTATCCTTTTCTTTAACGATTTCATCGGGCTTGGGGAACCGTTCTTTTAATTCTTTCACCACTTCCAGATAACCGCCACCCCAGCAAGTAGCCTCTCCATAAAATTCTTCTTACTCATCATCGCCCTCGCGTCTGTTTAGTTTATTTTCAGGGCTTTCCAGTATCTTTATCTGCTTATCAAAATCGGATTCGTAGAGGCGGTCCTGTACAATGCGGTATTTTTCAAATTCACTGATCGCGTGTGCCCTGGCGATTTCGGCGGTGACTTTACCCGCATCCTGCAGGATTTCCCGGTCTGTAGCCGCAATAAAACGGTTAAGCCGCTCTTCCCAGTCTGCCATTGTCATGGGGATCTGTCTCTGTGCCATATCTTCGGCAATATCCAGATAGGCATTGACCAGTCTTTGTAACCCGGCCATTTCATTTTCGGTGAGATAATTTTTTGCAATGTTGACATCAAATCTTTGAATCTTGCCATTGGGTGCGTCTTTCCATGATGTCAACCCCATATTGGTTTTTTCGGCATCAGCCCGGTTGTAGACAACTTCTGCGGCGGTCTGCCCGTGAATTGCCCAGTGCAGTTTGTTCTGCACAGCGGCAAAGAAGCGTTTGGTAGCCTCAGCTGTCACATCGTAGTCAATAGATGTTGCATAGATGTCGGTAATCTTCTGATAAAACTTGCGCTCGGATAGCCGTATTTCCCGGATACGCTCAAGCTGTTCTTCGAAGTATTTTTTGTTAAGAATCGAACCGTCATTTTTAAGGCGTTCATCATCCATGACATACGCCTTGATTGTGTATTCTTTGATAATGCCTGTTGCCCATTTCCGGAACTGTACCGCACGCTCGGAGTTTACCTTGTAACCGACAGCGATAATAGCAGAAAGATTATAATGATTAGTGTTGTAGCTTTTACCGTCAGCGGCAGTTATTCGAAAATTTCGAATAACTGAAGCCTCTTCCAGCTCACTGTCTGAGAATATTTTCTTCAGATGGTAGTTGACAGTATGGGTCTCTATGTCATAGAGAACCCCCATCATCTTCTGACTGAGCCATACGTCTTCATCGGCATATACAGCTTCAACACCGCCTTCTCCACTGGCTGAAATAAAGGTCAGATACTCTGCGGCGGATGAACGAATTGTGGGTACTGGTCTTTTCTTTTTACTCATGCTTCAATCTCCGCAATTATTGAATCAATTTCCGCCCGGAGCCGGTCAATCTTTGCCACGGTGGTTTTAATATCTGCATTCAGTTCGGTAATATCAACAATCTCACGGGTGTCTTTAGCAACAACATAGGAGCTTACAGAGAGGTTGTATTCGTTTTGAGCGATGGCATCATAATCTACACATTTTGCGAAATAGTCAGCATCTGCTTTATTGTCAAATACCTCCATAATTCGGGCAATATGGTCATCTGTGAGGATGTTGTTGTTAGTCTCTTTCTTAAAAAGAGCACTGGCATCAATAAACTGGGTTTTGTTGTCGGTTTTGTGTTTGGAAAGGACCAGAATATTAACGGCAATGGAAGTGCCGAAAAAAAGATTGGGAGCTAAAGATATTACAGTTTCAACAAAGTTATTATCTATAAGATATTTACGGATTTTCTGTTCAGCACCCCCACGATAAAAGATACCGGGGAAGCAGACAATTGCAGCCCGGCCTTTACTCGAAAGATAGCTCAAAGCGTGGAGCACAAATGCAAAATCCGCTTTTGACTTGGGAGCAAGTACGCCGGCAGGGGCAAAGCGTTCATCGTTAATCAGCGTGGGGTCATCGTTTCCAATCCAGGTCACCGAATAGGGCGGGTTAGAAACAATGGCATCAATGGGTTTTTCATCCCCGTAATGGGGGTCTATGAGCGTATTGCCCAGGGCAATATTAAACTTATCGTAGTTAATGTTATGTAGGAACATATTCATACGGGCAAGGTTGTAGGTGGTGTGATTAATCTCCTGCCCAAAGAATCCGTCTTCAATGATATGGTTGTCAAAGTGCTTTTTCGCCTGCAGGAGCAGGGAACCGGAACCGCAGGCAGGGTCGTAAATTTTATTGACCGATTTCTGCTTGTGCATGGCAAGCTGTGCAATGAGTTTTGAAACATGCTGCGGTGTGAAAAATTCACCCCCTGATTTCCCCGCATTGGCGGCATAGTTGGAAATGAGATATTCGTAAGCATCGCCAAAAAGGTCTATGTGGTTTTCATCGAACTTGCCGAATTTTAAGCCAGCCACACCTTTAAGCACTGACGCCAGACGGCTGTTTTTGTCTTTAACAGTATTGCCAAGCCGGTTGCTGGTGGTGTCGAAATCGGCAAAGAGGCCTTTAATATCGTGTTCGGACGGATAGCCGTTAGCTGAACTTTCAATAGAAGAAAATATTGCAGCCAGATCGGTGTTGAGGCTTTCATTTGTGTTAGCTGTGGCAGCAATATTCTCAAAAAGCTGGCTCGGGTAAATGAAATAGCCCTTTGTTTTAATGGCATCATCTTTAAGTTCCCGAGTGATAACAGAATCGGAAAGTTTTGCGTAGTTGATGCTTTCATCATCGGCTTCAATGTAGTTGGAAAAGTTCTCACTGATGAATCGATAAAAAAGGGTGCCTAAAACAAATTGTTTGAAATCCCAGCCGTCTACGGACCCGCGAACATCATTGGCGATTTTCCAGATCTGAGATTGCAGTTCGGCTCGTTGCTGTGCACTTGTCATTTCTATTACCTTTTATTTTCGATTTAATGTTTATCGGTTTTATGTTTCTACTGTTCTTTAAAAATGCTTCAATTTATTTTTTTATGTTACACCTTGTTATTCTTCTGCATTTATCAGGCGGTTATGTTTAACGTTTGCGTAAACGACGCCGCGACAGTCTTTTACCGCAATGTGGCGAAGCCCAAGCGAGGTACTCCGAGCGCCGCGTTTAGCCTTTGTTGAACTAAACCACCTGCGGTGGTGCCCTTCAAATTATTTGAATATAATCATATCTTCTCCTATAATATTGTAAAGTACAAATTACAGGAGGAACGAAGATGGCTACAGTAAAACATTTTACAAGACGTGAGATGCGGGAGATAATGCAGATCCGGGGATTCAGCGAGGTAACAATATCCACGTACATAAACCATGTCCGGAACCTTGCAGAATATTTCAACAAGCCCCCTCATACACTTCAGCCGGAGCATATCCATGAATATCAGGTTTTTCTGGTACAGGAGAAACAGGTTTCATGGTCATTCTTTAATCAGACAGTCTGTGCTATGATGTTTTTTTTAACCATGTAGTACAAAATGACTGGGCAATAAAACATATCCCGTATCAGAAAAAACATAAGACCCTCCCCCAGGTTCTATCTCAGGAAGAAATCAAAGCTTTTTTTTCAGTTCTTCAGGATCCAAAATATTTTGCAATAGCATCCACTCTCTACGGCAGCGGACTCCG
>Ga0334882_1000228_pt1 | contig 99440 bp, 52 predicted proteins | sample GraSluR1_MG_5_FD_207226 | JGI IMG/M metagenome (GOLD analysis project Ga0334882, IMG submission 207226) | Sludge microbial communities from methane-producing bioreactor in Wageningen University, Netherlands - Granular Sludge_15_04-R1 | ecosystem: Engineered > Bioreactor > Anaerobic >... | reverse complement strand
CTTCTGAACCTATGACGAATGGCCTGCAGGAGAGCCGGATGCGGGAAATCTGCACGTCCGGTTCGATGAGGGGGAGTGGCGGGATGGCGTTGCTTGCAACAGCCGCCCGTCACTCTCTACTCTACTGTCCATCCGCGTACATCCGTGGTTAAACGTCGGTCCAACTTTACAAGCCGGTATTTCCATGGCGTGGAAAACCCGGCGGAAAATATTCCATGGCGTGGAAAACGTCAGGGCTGGAGGCGCTGGAGGCGGTGGGCGAGCTTGCGGCCGAGATCGAAGGCCTTGGGCAGATGGTCGTCGGGCCGGCTGTGGGCTTTCATCCCGACGTTGCAGGCGTAGAGGGTACCGACGATCGGCGCGTTCAGCATGCAGGGCAGGGTGTCTTTGAACGTCCGGCCCACGCTGCAGAACAGGCGGGCCGCCCAGTGGGGCACTTTGCCGGTGCTGGTGACGTAGACGGCGGCTTTGCGGCGCGGATTGCGCGGTTCGGGACAGCCTTCGAACGGGCGATGGCCGGGGCGGGCCATGACCCAGCTCATGCGTTCGAGAAAGCATTTCATCACGGCGGTGACGGTGGCGTCGTACATCGGGGTGGCGAAGACGTAGCCATCGGCGTCATGGAGCTTCTGGCGGATTTCATCCATGTCGTCGCGGATGGTGCAGTCGGCGTAGGGCTTGGCGGGGTCGTCGCCGTGGCAGACCAGGCAGCCCCGGCAGTATTCGATGTGGCGCTCCATCAGGCGGATGCTCTCGATGGAGGCGCCGGGTTCGACGTCCCGCACGCCGCGCAGGGTCTCATCGAGCAGGGTGTCAATGGTCCGGCCCTTGCGGTAGGTGCCGTTGATGGCGAGGACGTTCATGGGCTTTTTCCGGGGTGGGCGAGTTTGTAGTGCGGGCTGAACAGCGACCAGGCCTTGCAAATCCATTGCACGGGGCGCGGGATCAGCGTCTGCATGGTGACGGGCCGGAGCCGCCCCGCGCGGAGGGCGCGGACCATGGTCCCGCCGAGTCGTCGCGCTTCGTCTAGTTGGCGGGGGCTGATTCGGCGTAGATGATACAGGCGCTTCCAGTCGCGGTCGTTTTCGGGCAGGCGTTCGAGATCGGCCCCGGCGTACTGGTCGCCGATCCACTGTCCATGGAACTCCAGCGGCAGATTGCCTTTCAGCCAGCGGGTGCCGTCGTCGCAACCCGAACGCAGGCGCTCGGTCATGCCGCCGGCGCTGACGATGGACCCGATGGCGCGGACGTTGTCGTCGAGTCGCGATTGCAGGCCGGCCATGCCCGCGATCGGCGGACCGGGGCGCAGAGTCCGCCAGACCAGGCGCTCGTGGAAAACCGTCATCAGGCCGGTCACGAATCCGCAATGGACGGGCGAGGCGAACAGGATGCCGTCGGCCGCGGCCAGGCGTTCGAGGATGCCGTCCATGTCGTCGCAGATGCTGCATGGGGCGAGGCCGTCGCCTTCATGGGTGTAGCATTTCAGGCAGTTGGTGCAGGGGGCGATGGTTTGTTCCCGCAGCAGTACCATTTCGGCAGTTCCGCCGGCGGCGTGAACACCCTCCATGAACGCCCGGGCCAGTTGGGTGGTCGTCCCCTCGGCGCGATAGCTCCCGTTGATCACCAAGACTTGCATCGTGTCGACAGTCTGGCGGATGGCCGACCCCGTGGCAAGGGGGAATCAGGGTGGCAATGCACTTTGCGGGTGGCGGGTTGTCCCCGAGAACGGTGTAGGGTGGGGGGGGGGCCAATGTCCATTGTGGCATGCGCCTTGCAATTGAAGGATCGGTATGTTTTCCTCCGGCATTCATTGACAAGGGATTGCTTTATGACTGACCCGGCCCAGCAGAATGATTTGGAGATGCGCCTTCTGGCTTTGCTCGAAAACGAGACGCCCTCTTCCGCCGAATGGATCGCCCTGATGGAGGACGGTCGTCGAAGCGGGATGACGGAAGCTTCAACGGAATGGGCCGCGATGGCCCAGGAGTCCTTGGCCAAGGCGGATGACGTCGACGGGGGCATCGACATCCTCAAATGGCGGGCCGGACATGCGCCGGTCGAATCCATGACCGGCAAGGACTGGGTCAAAGCCGCTGATTTGGTCGCCGGATCGGATCCGCACCTGCTGGCGCTGATCCAAGAGGCCGGTTTCGGGCAGCGCCTGACCGCGCGCGAGTGCGTCCGCCGCTTTCGATTGTTGCGCAATCTCAAGCCCGGCGCCCTGTGCCTGCATCCCACCTGGGGATTCGGCGTGGTTCAGCAGGCCGACCCGCTTTACCGGAAAATCGCCATCAACTTCCGGGGACGTCCCGGTCACGGCCTCGCCATGAAGGCCGCCGCCGAAGGCCTGGAATTGCTGCCCGATGATCATCTGCTGGCCCGCTGGCATCGCGATCGCGAAGCCGTTCAACAGCAGGTGAAACAGGACCCCGCCGAGGTCGTTCGCATGGCCCTGGCCAGCTTTGGCCCGCTTCCCGTCAGCGCTCTTCAGGCCAAGTTTCTTCAATCCGGCGTGGTCGCCGAGAGCGACTGGAAACGCTTCTGGGATGCCGCCCGCAAGGTTCTCAAGGCCGATCCCATGGTCGCGATTCCCGCCAAGCGCACCGAGCCGATTCGCCTGCTGGATCGAGCTGGCGGCTACGATGATGCCTGGTATGACCGTCTCGCCACCGAGCGCAACCTCAAAGCCATTCTGGATGCCGTACGTGAACTGATCGAGAGCACAAAGGGTCGGCCCGATCTGGCGCCCTCGCACCGCGCCATTCTGGGCGAACGGCTCCGCTTTGTCATGCGGGGCGCCACCAGCCGCCAGCCCGGTCTGAAACTGATTGGCGCCATGCTGGCCGCGCGGTTCCAGTTCACGACCGCCGAATGCGATGGATCGGTCGTTGTGCGCGAATGCCTGGCCCCCGGCGCCCTGGTTTCGTTTCTCCACGACTTGCCGGCCCGCGATCATCGCGCGGTTCTCGACTTCCTCTGGGATCAAGATCCCAACAGCACGCGGGAAGCCCTGTTGTCCCAGTTGCGGCACCTGCACTTCACTCCGCTGCAGGAGGCGGTCGACTTGCTGATGCGCCAGGGCGCCGGAGACGCGTGCCGCCAGGCGTTCCTAGATGCCTGCGCCAATCGCCTGATTCGCCAGGAAATGCTTCTCTGGATCCTGCGCCATTCCGAACAGCGTTTGACCTGGAACCTGCCCGCACCGGATGCGCTGGCCCCCCTGGTTGTCGAGGAATTGGAACAGGATTACATGGGAGACCGGCTCAAAACCCAGAAGCTTCTTCGGGAAGCTTTCGAAGAGGCCGACTGGCTCCGAGGCGTGTTTGATGGCATGACCCCGGGGCGCCAGATGGATTTTTTCAAGCGCCTGAACACATCGCCCGCCTGGCCGGGGCTCGATCGCCAGGTTCTGCAGGCCAAAGTGATCAAGCTCTTTCCTCATCTGCAAAGCGTAATCACCGGCGAAGCCCAGCGCGCCCCCGTGGCCAGCTATGGCACCGTGACCTCCCAGCGGACCTACCGCGAGCGCCAGGAGCAGCTCGAAAAACTCATCAACATCGATATCCCCGCCAACTCCAAGGAAATCGCCGTGGCGCGCAGCTATGGAGACCTCAGCGAAAACTTCGAGTTCAAGGCGGCCAAGGAGATGCAGCGCGTGCTGATGGCCCGCCGGGCCGAGCTCGAAGCCATGATCACCCAAGTGCGCCCGACCGACTTTTCCGAGGTGCCCAAGGGAGTCGCCGGGATCGGATCGACCATCGCCCTCGAATATCCCGACGGACACGTCGACCGCTTTCACATCCTTGGCGAATGGGATCAGCAGCCCGAGAAGCACATCATTTCCTCCAGCACCCGGTTGGCCAAGGCCGTGGCCGGCAAGAAACCCGGCGACCGCGTGGCGATCTCCACGGAGGACGGCCAGCAGGTCGAATGCCTGCTGCAGTCCGTGGAAGAACTGCCCCCCGACATCCAGGAATGGGTGAAGTAACATGACCCTGCAAGAACGTTGGCACCATTATCTCTCGCACGATGCCCCGCCATTCGTGCAATTCATCAAGTATGGCATGGTCGGAGGGTTTGCCACCGTCGTCCATGTGTTCACGTTTTTCCTGATCGGCTTTGTGCTATTCCCCTGTGTTTCACCGGAAGATCCGCTGGTTCGGCTTGTGGCGCGGCTTGGCATCGCGGCCCCGGTGGTTGAGGAAGCCCTGCGCGCGCGCTATGCCGTCTATTCGAATGTGTTGGCTTTTCTGGTATCCAACGTCGTCTGTTACCTGCTCAATCGGCTGTTTGTATTCCGCCCGGGCCGCCATCACATGATCATGGAGTTCTTCCTGTTCCTGGCGGTCTCGGCGATCAGCGGCGCGATCGGAACCGCCTTGATTTGGCTGCTGGTCGATCGCTTTGGCGTGCATACCACGTATGCCTTTGCGACCAACATCCTCAGCTCCCTGGCGATCAACTACCTGATGCGGAAGTTTTTCGTCTTCAAGGGCTAGGCTAGTCCCCATCGCGCTTCTGTTTCGGCCACACTCAGCCACCGGGCTTCTCCGCGATCAAATGTTTAATTAAACATTGAATCCTCGACTTTGCTTGCCATGTGTAGGGTGAGCTGAATCCCGCTGGATCCTAGTATTGTATCCTTATATGATGTAATTGATTATATATATCGCCAGATCTTCATGTGTCCGTGTTGTCTCAGACAATCTTGACGTCTGACTGATAAAATGTTTAATTAAACATTGTATTGAATATGAAGACCTGACGGGAACATACTGAGGAGAGAATGGTTATGGCATTGAGTCCAACGTTGTGGCGAACGTGTCGGGTATTGTCCGGTCCGACCAGAGTCGCGCTGTTTCGGCGCATCATCGAGAATCCGGGGCAGTGCGTATCGCAGTTGGCCAAGGCGGAGAAGATCAGTGTGGCGCGGGCGAGCCAGGAGTTGCGGCGGTTGCAGTCGCGGGGGCTGGTGGCGGTGGAACGGCCCGGGCGTTTGGTGCAGTACTATCCGGAGTCGGACCCGCTGGTGGCGTCGGCGAAGCCGATCTTGCGGGCGATGCAGGAGACATGCAAGCGGATGCCGGCATCGCGGGACCTGGAGACGGTGCGGCTGGCGCACGGGTTGTCCCATGAGAAGCGACTCGCGTTGGTCCGCGAGTTGCGCAAGGGCGAGCAGGATCTGGATGCGGCACGGATGAAGCTGGGGCTGAGCCCCCAGAATTTCCAGCACCATGTGCGATTTCTGGCGGAGGGGGGCTGGCTGGAGCGGACGGGGAAGACGTGGCGGCTGGCCGCGACGGATACGCCGCTGGCGAGAAGCTTGATGGACTTGCTGTAGGCCGCGGCGGGGTGCGTCAGGCTAGGGCCTGGGCGATCAGGGTGCGCGCGACGGAAAGAGCGTCGGGCAGCTTGGCGGGATCTTTGCCGCCGGCTTGGGCCTTGTCGGGTTTGCCGCCGCCGCCGCCGCCGGCCATTTTGGCGATGGCGCCGACCAGTTTGCCGGCATGCAGGCCCTTGGCCTGGGCCGCGGGGCCGGCGTTGAGGATGAAGGTGATCTTGCCGCCGGAAACGGCGGCGAGCAGGATGACGGAGTCGGGGGTCTGCTTTCGCAGGCTTTCGACGAGGGCGCGGAGCGGGTCGGCCTCGAGTTCGCCGACGGATTCGATCAGCACGGGGATGCCGCCGACGGGCGCGAATTGACCGGCCAGGGCGGCGCCTTTTTCAAGGGCGCTCTTTTCGGCGGCGGCCTTAAGCTCTTTTTCGAGTTTGAGGGTTTGCTCCAGCAGGGCGTCGACGCGCGCGGGGAGATCGGCGGGGGAAATGGATAGGCGCTGGGCCAGAGATGCCAGGATGGAGTGCTCCTGTGCGGTATGGTCGCAGGCGACGAGACCGGTCTGGGCTTCGATGCGGCGGACGCCGGCGGCGATGGAGGTTTCGGCAAGGATACGGAAGGGGCCGATATCGCCGCTGTGGGCGACATGGGTGCCGCCGCACAACTCGCGCGAGATGCCCTCGGTATCGACGACGCGGACGGTGTCGCCGTATTTTTCGTCGAAGACGGCGATGATGCCGGAGCCGGGGACATCCTTGAGGGGCATTTCGTAGGTGTTCACCGGGGCGTTGGCGACGATGTATTGGGTGACAAGGCGTTCGATGGCGGCGAGTTGACCGGCGGTGAGGGCCTCGAACCAGGTGAAGTCGAAACGCAGGCGGTCGGGGGAGACATAGGAGCCGGCCTGCTTGATGGAATCGGTGTCGAGCACGTGGCGCAGGGCGGCGTTAAGCAGGTGGGTGGCGGTATGGTGGCGCATGATGGCCCGGCGGCGCTCTTCGTCGACGGTGGCGGTGACGGCGTCGCCCTTGGTCAGCGAGCCGCTCACGAGTTTGCCCTTGTGGAGCAGGATGCCTTGGGCGGGCTTCTGGGTGTCCGCGACTTCGAAGCGGGCGCCGTGGCGGGTGGTGATGACGCCGGTGTCGCCGACTTGGCCGCCGGCTTCGCCATAAAAGGGCGTTTCGGCCAGCAGCAGTTCGGCGGGCTGGCCTTCGGCAAGGGCATCCACGAGCTGGCCGTCGGAGAGGATGGCGAGCACCTCGGTGCCGCCGGAGAGGGTGGTGTAGCCGGTGAAGGCGGACTGGACGCCCTGTTCGACGAACCGGGCGATCAGATCGTTTTCGGCGCCGGAGGTGTCCTTGCGTGCGGCGCGGGCGCGGGTGCGCTGGTCGGCCATGCCGCGGTCAAAGCCGGCCTGGTCGACGGACAGGCCTTGTTCGGCAGCCATGAGGACGGTGAGGTCGAGGGGGAAGCCATAGGTATCGTAGAGCTTGAAGGCTTCGTCGCCGGGGAAGGTTGTTTCGCTGGAGGATTCGAGACGGGCGATGACGTCGTTGAAGTGGGCGATGCCGCGATCGAGGGTGGCGGAGAAGGATTCCTCCTCGGCGCGCAGGGCGCGGAGGATGTCGTTGCGGCGGGCGGAGAGTTCGGGGAAGAAGGGGGCCATCTGTTTTTCGAGGACGGGGAAGAGCTCGCAGAGAAAGGGCCGGTGGAGGCCGAGGGTCCGGCCAAAGCGGGCGGCGCGGCGCAGGAGTCGACGCAGGACGTAGCCGCGGCCTTCGTTGGAGGGCATGACGCCATCGGCGATGGCGAAGGAGAGGGTGCGGACGTGGTCGGCGGCGACGCGCATGGCGACGGCGTTTTCGCCGTCGGTGTAGGGCACGCCGGCCATTTGGGAAACCGCGTCGATGAGGGGCATGAAGACATCGGTGTCGTAGTTGGAGGTCTTGCCCTGGATGACGGCGACGACGCGTTCGAAGCCCATGCCGGTGTCGACGCACGGGGCGGGGAGGTCGTCGAGGGAGCCGTCGGACTTGCGGTTGTACTGCATGAACACGAGGTTCCAGATTTCGATGACGTCGGGGGTGCCGGCGTTGACGAGGTCGGCGGTGCCGCCGTTGGGCGTGTTGTCGAAATGGATTTCGGAGCAGGGGCCGCAGGGACCGGTCTCGCCCATTTCCCAGAAGTTGTCCTTTTCGCCGAAGCGGAGGATGTGGGCGGGATCGACGTCGGTGCAGGTGCGCCAGATCTCGGCGGCCTCGTCATCGGTGGTGTAGACGGTGACCCAGAGCCGGTTGTTGGGGAGTTTCCAGACGGAGGTGAGCAGTTCCCAGGCCCAGGTGATGGCTTCGCGCTTGGAATAGTCGCCGAAGGACCAGTTGCCGAGCATTTCGAAGAAGGTGTGGTGATAGGTGTCGCGGCCGACCTCTTCGAGGTCGTTGTGCTTGCCGGAGACGCGGATGCACTTCTGGGTGTCGGCGACGCGCTTCCAGGACGATTTCCGCGCGCCGAGGAAGATTTCCTTGAACTGGTTCATGCCGGCGTTGGCGAACAGGAGCGTGGGGTCGGTGGGGAGCACCACGGGGGAAGAGGGGACGATCTCGTGCTGCTTCGAGGCGAAGAAGTCGAAGAACGACTGGCGGATTTCAGATGAGGTCATCATGGGTTGGCTCCTGTTCCTGGTTTTCCACGGCATGGAAAATCCGTTTCCACGCCATGGAAAAACCGGCGCGGGTTTTTCCACGCCATGGAAAAGGAATGCGTCCTTTTTCCATGGCATGGAAAACGGTTTTCCACAGTGTGGAAAATGCGGGGGGGATTTTTCCATAGCGTGGAAAAAAGGGAAGCCTCAATTTCCGCGCGATTCCGCCCGATTGGTACCAGGCAGATTTGTACAAAGGCGTTGCGGGCGGGGGCGGGGGTTGATAGGGTCTCCCAGTTTCATGCGACAGGAGAGCGAGATATGAACCGGATACTGGCGAAGGAGGCGTTGTCGGCGGAGGTGTTTCGGATACGGGTGGAAGCGCCGCTGATTGCCGAAGAGCGCCAGCCGGGGCAATTCATCATTCTCCAGTTGGACACGGAGTTCGGCGAGCGGATTCCGCTGACGATTGCGGACGCGGATCCGGCCGAAGGGAGCATCACGCTGATTTTCCAGGCGGTGGGCAAGAGCACCCGGCAGTTGGCGAAGATGGCGGTGGGGGATTCGATCGCGAACCTGGTGGGCCCGCTGGGGCGGCCGACGCATTTGGACGCCTTTGGCGCGGTGGTGTGCGTGGGGGGGGGCATCGGGGTGGCGCCGCTGTATCCGATCGCCCAGGGTATGAAGAAGGCCGGCAACCGGCTGGTGGTGGTGATCGGGGCGCGCACGAAAGAACTGGTGATTTTGGAGGAGGAAATGCGGGCGATTGCCGACGAGGTGATCGTGTGCACCGACGACGGATCCTATGGCCGCAAGGACCTGGTGACGGCGCCGCTGAAGGAGCTGTGCGCGCGCGACCCCAAGCCGGACCTGGCGGTGGCGATCGGGCCGCCGGTGATGATGAAGTTCTGCGCGGAAGCCACGCGGCCGTTTGGCGTACCGACGGTGGTGAGCCTGAATACGATCATGATCGATGGCACGGGGATGTGCGGCGGCTGCCGGGTATCGGTCGGCGGGCAGACGAAATTCGTCTGCGTGGACGGCCCGGAATTCGACGGGCACCAGGTGGATTTCGACCAGATGATTCAGCGGCTGGGATCGTACCGGGCGCAGGAGAAGCTGGCGGCGGAGGGGTGCAACCTCCACGACGAGGCTGTGCGCAAGGGGCTGCGGGAATGAGCGCGCGCGCCCCGGAGGAGTTGCGGGCGGCGGCGCGGCGGGAGTGGGAGCGGATTCAGGCGCTGCCGCCGCCGCTGAAGCCGCGGGATCGCCTGGCGATTCCGCCGCAGGAGATGCCGGCGCAGGATCCGCTGGCGCGGGCGCGCAACATGAACGAGGTGGCCACGGGCTATTCCGAGGAGCAGGCGCGGGTGGAGGCGGCCCGGTGCCTCCAGTGCAAAAACGCGCCGTGCGTGGAAGGCTGTCCGGTGCGGATCCGGATTCCGCAGTTCATTGCGGCGCTGGCGGAGGGGGACCCGGCGACGGCGATCGGCATCATCAAGGAAACCAGCCTGCTGCCGGCGGTCTGTGGCCGCGTGTGCCCGCAGGAGACGCAATGCCAGGCGCCCTGCACGGTGGGCAAGAGTTTGAAGTCGGTGGACCAGGCCGTGGCGATCGGGCGACTGGAGCGTTATGCGGCGGATTGGGAGCGGGCGAACGGAGCGGCGGCCCTGCCGCCGGTGGCGCCGCCGACCGGCAAAAAGGTGGCGGTGGTCGGCAGCGGTCCGGCAGGGATTACGGTGGCCGCGGATGTGCGCCGGGCGGGGCACGAGGTGGTGCTGTTCGAGGCGTTTCACAAGGCGGGCGGGGTGCTGGTGTACGGCATTCCGGAATTCCGCCTGCCCAAGGCGATTGTCCGCGCGGAACTGGATACGCTGCAGAAGATGGGCGTGGAGATCCGGACCAATTTCGTGGTGGGGCGGACGCGCAAGATCACCAGTTTGATCGAGAAGGACGGATTCGATGCGGTCTTCGTGGGGTCGGGGGCCGGTCTGCCGAAATTCATGAACATCGAGGGCGAAAACCTGGTGGGGGTCTATTCGGCGAACGAGTATCTGACGCGGTCGAACCTGATGAAGGCCTACGACCGCGAACGGGCGGTGACGCCGATTCATGCGGCCCAGCGGGTGGCGGTGCTGGGCGGCGGCAATGTGGCGATGGATGCCGCCCGGACGGCGCTGCGCCTTGGCGCCAAGGAAGTGCATCTGATTTACCGCCGCACGGAAGTGGAGATGCCCGCACGGGTCGAGGAAGTCGCCCATGCCAAGGAGGAGGGCGTGCAGTTCCACATGCTGCAGAACGCCAAGCGCATCCTCGGCGAGGGGGGCAAGGTGACCGGCATCGAATGTTTGCGCTATGAACTTGGCGAGCCGGATGCCAGCGGGCGGCGGCGGCCGGTGGAGATCACGGGCAGTGAATTCCAGATGGGGATGGATGCCGTGATCGTGGCGATTGGCAACGAGTCCAATCCCCTGATCGAACAGACGACGCCGGGGCTCGAGGTGGACAAGTGGGGGCACATCGTGACGGACGAGAACGGGCAAACGAGTCTTCCGCGGGTGTTCGCGGGCGGCGACATCGTCTTGGGCGCGGCCACGGTGATCCTGGCGATGGGCGAAGGGCGCCGGGCGGCGGCGGCGATCAATGCGATGCTGGCGGGATGAGGGATTGCTAGAGCCTCAGCCAGCTACGGATTTCGCGGATTGCACGGATCATATATGATTCCCACCATCCGGTGCTGGAAACAGTTTTCCGCCGACGCTACCCCATCCGTCCTGTATTATCATCCCTTGTTGAAAATACTCACGAATTGGGTGCTGACGGGGCGCCCAGCGGAAGGTATCGCACGCGGGCATGGCGCTCATCTGCGGTCAAGAGGGCTCCGTTCATCAAGGCATCGGCATAGCGGGAAAGAATGGCCGTCACCATCGGGGCGCAGCGACAGGGCGTTGGATCTTGGGTCCTGATCTGCAAGACGCTGGGCGCATTCGCCTGGGTTGCAGCCAGAATGGCTCCAAAGTCGAGGTCATGGGTGAAAACAACTTGGTTATTTGCTTGCGCCCATGCAAGGATCTCCCGGTCTGGGGCACCTGCCGAGCCCACTTTTGACCAGTGAATGGCGGTGTGACCTGCCTGTTTTAGAACTGGAACCCAGCTTGGGGACAGGTTCATATCCACGACAAGGTTCATGCCAAAGCGAAGGGAATTTCAACCTCTTCTGTTCGCCACGCAGCATAGGACAGGGCCTGAGTGATGTCCTCATCCTCCAAGTAGGGATACAGTTGAAGAATATCTTCCCGGTTGTGTCCTGCTGCGACAAGCCCGACCACCATGCCGACGGTAACGCGCATGCCTCGGATGCAGGGTTTCCCACCCATCACGTCCGGCGCAAAAGTGATTCTGTCGAGTGTTTTCATGGATTCTCCGATGCCGTCGCCACCCTATCATGTGGCGCGAAACTCTGCCAATCAATTTGAAGGTCAAAATAGGGTTGGGGCAGCCTACCACTGATTTCAACAGCACAGACGGGCTGGTTGAAGGTTTGCCCGCTGGCGCTTCGGGAGGAGGAAAAGGCCGAACAGCCAGCTACGGATTTCGCGGATTGCACGGATCAGGACCGTCGGACCTTCTTCACCCACGCCACGAGGACGCGGGGGTCCAGAACATGAGTTGCCCGCCCAGGACGTGGGGGGGCCCGAGTACAGGCTTCACGACGAGGACGCGGGCGGCTATCCGGGGCGGTAGGTCACGGCGTCGTGGACTTGCCCCACTTCGATGAAGCCGTGGACAGGATCTTCGTAGAGGCCGCTGGCGGTCACGGCTTCTTCGATGCGCCCGGCCAGAGATTGGCGGACGATGAGATCGCAACATTCGCGGGCATGGGAGACCATGGCGGCTTCGTCGTCGGCATGATCGATGGGGGCGGGGGCGCGGCGGTTGAGGCGAACGAGGGTGGCGCCGCCGGCACCGGCATCCAGCGCCGCGCGCACGGGGCCGCCGGAGGTACCCTCTTCGCAGACGAGGGTCAGGCGGGTCATGGCGCGGGCGTGGCGATGCATCCCGGCGGAACGGCGGGGGTGGATGCCGGACATGCGGCGCCAGTCGGTGGAGCCTCGCAATTGGTCGAGGGTGCTGATGACCTGCTCCATGGAGGCCACATGGCGCCGGCGGTCCACCAGCAGGCGCGAATTGACGGCGAGGGCCCGCACGGGGCTGCGCCCGAGAAAGCCGTGGCCGGGCTGGGTCAGGCCGGCCTTGCGGGTGGCGACATCGACCACGAAATCTGAATCGCCGGGAGGGACGAGGAACCAGAGGATTTCTTTTTCGACGGGGATGGTGATGCGCAGGAGCCCGAGGCGGTCGCGGAGGCCGACGCCTTCGCCGTAGCTGACCGTGGGCACGCACAGGCCCATGTCGAGCATGACCCGGGCAAGATCGTCGCCGTGGCCGCGCGGAACGATGCAGAAAATCAAGTCGTAGGGGGCGGGCTGCATTCGCTGGTCATCGGCCCAGGCGGGGGCGTCGAGGCAGAGGCGGGACTGGTCCCAGAACTCCAGCGGATCGCCGACGATGACGGCGTCTTCGGCGAAGACGCTGCCGCGTCCAGGCATGAAGAGGTCGGCGGTTGCGGCCAGGCGGGCCATGACGGCGCGCTCGTGTTGGCGGGGCACGTACATCCGGATCAGATCGGAGGGGGCTTCCACGAGTCCGAAGCGCTTGCCAGGCAGGAGGGCGGCGCGGGATTTCAGGGCGACCTGCTTGCCGCGGGTGGAATAGGTCCTCAGCAGGCCCATGAGGTCGGCCTCCGCCTCGAGGGCGGGGGTCAGGCGCACATCGGCGATGCAGGTCACGCGGGAGACCTCGATGCGCGTCATGGGGCGGCCTCCGTTTCGGCCAGGAGGGCGGCGGTGTCGTCATCGTCGGGGGGCGATTCTTCGACGGCGGACAGGGAATGGCGTCGCGCGGCCATGAAGAATCCGGTGAGCAGCACCGCGATGACGGGAAAAACGGAAGCCATGGTGACGACGCCGAAGGCGGCGACGACCCCGGCGCGCTGGCCGATTCCGAGCCCGGCGGCAATGACCAGGGGAACGGTGATGGGACCGGTGGTGACGCCCGCGCAATCCCAGGCGATGGCCGTGATTTCTTCGGAGGAAAAGACGGTCATGGCCAGGGCGACCAGATAGGCGGCGAGGATGAGGTAGACCAGGGGCCAGGCGAACAAGATCCGGCTGAAGCCCACGGCCATGCCGGTGCCGACGCCGATGGCCACGGTGACAATCAGAAAGGATCGCTTATAGGTGCCGGTGGTGAGTTCCTCGAGGGTGACGCCGAGGGCGTTGAGGGACGGCTCGGCGACGGTTGCGCCGATGCCCATGACGAAGACAAAGACCAGCACGAGCGCATAGCCCCAGAAGGCTTCGTCGCCGGCGACCGGGGGCTGCTCTGGAATCCAGCGGTAGGTGGCGGTGGCGGCATCGAAGCGGTCGCGGTGGAAGGGGACGAACTCGGGGCGTTCGCCGCCGGCGGTGGGGAGATACTCCGCCAGGGAGCCGTCGGGACGAACGGCCTGGACCAGGCGGGATTCATCGACCTGGCGGAACAGGATGGCCTGGTCGGGCCGCGCGGTGGCGACCCAGGCCCGGGGGAGGGCTCGGCCGGCCTGGTTTCCCAGGCTGGAGAGGCCGTAGTCCATGCCATAGCTGAACAGCATCATGCCGATCATGCTGAAGACCAGGCCCAGGGCGACTTCATCGGGATAGGGCAGGCGTTCGCGCACCGCCAGCCGCAGGGCCAGCAGGAGGACCGCGGTCAGGGGCAGGATGGTCTGGAGGGCGCTGCGGACGTGGCCGGCGAGTGCGGAGCGCGGCAAGGGAACCGGCTGGCCGGCGGTCTCCGGGGAATCCGGGGAGGCGCCGGGCGATTCGGCAAGCTCGCCGGAGGGCAGGGCGGCGGCGGCCGCGGTGCGCAGGGCCTCCTCGCTTCCCAGCACCTGCAGGGCCTGGGAGCGGTTGCCTTCGGCAAAAAAGTCCGCGGCGGTCCCCGGCTGGGGGAAGCGCGGCGCCAGCGTCAGGGCGAGCAGCAAGACGGCCATGACCGGGAGGGCCGAGGCGAATGTCACGACGCCCAGCCCGCCCGAGGGCTCGTCGCCGCGTCCGGCGATGCGTGAGACGCCGATGCCCAGGGCGATCACGAGCGGGACGGTGACGGGTCCGGTGGTGACACCGCCGGAATCCCAGGCCAGCCCGATGATGGCGGCGGTGCGAGGATCGCGCGAAGCCCAGAACGAGATCGCCAGAAGCGCAGGGATGGTGGTGAACAAAAACGGCTTGATGCTCCAGGCGCGGAGAAAACGGAACACGCCCAGGATGACGGCCACGCCGACGCCGGCCGCGACCGCGCCAACGGTCAGGTGGGCGCCGTCATTGAGGAGGTAGTACAGCAGGGGGGCCTTCCAGGGCAGGGTGGCGCTGCCCTGGGCCTTGAGGAAGCCGATGGCGGGCTCCGCATAGGTGGCGGTGATACCCAGAACCATGGCGAAGAGCACCAGCAGGCCAAGCCCCAGGCGCGCGGGCAGCCGTAGTCCGCAGCGTTCGCCCAGCGGCATGATGGCCAGAAAGAGGCCTTCCATGAAAAAGGCCAGGCCGACCACCACGGCCAGAATGCCCAGCACGATCTGGCCGAACTCGAGGATCGGCGCTTTCAGGACGAACGCCTGGAACAGCGCCAGATAGGCCGTGATGAAGGCCACGGCATGGACCTGCCGCAGGACCCGCTCCTTGGCATAGGCGCCCACCAGCGAGAGCTTGCGTCCGAGAGAAAGGCGCAGGACGGGGGCTTGGGTCCCTGCGCGGGTGTTCATCAGGGCGTCCAAACAGGGGAAAGCGGCCGAGCGGCGACGACCCACAGGAAGGTTTCCCCGCCGATCTCGCGCAAGTCCGAGGCTTCAACGGACAAGCCGGCCTGGACGAGCTGTTCGTGCAACTTGTCCGGGGTGGTGTGGCTGTAGAACAGGTGCTGGCCCATGAATTCCTTGGTGCCCGTAAACTCAACTTGGCCGGTATATTCCTTGGTGGCATAGGTGAACAGGGCCTTGCCGCCCGGTCGAAGCCAGCGTTGGAACTTGGCAAACAGGTCGGGGTGCCGGGTGAAGGGCACATGAAATAGCGTGTAGATGCAGGTGATGGCGTCAAAACTGTCCGCCGGAAACTCCACTTCGGTCATATCGGCATACAGCGTGTGCATGCGGGGGGCATAGCGATGGGCCAGTTCCAGCATTTTCTTCGAAAAATCAACCCCGACGACCTCCCAGTCCTTTTCCAGGAAGGATCGGGCAAATGGCTCGCCGGCCCCGCATCCCAAATCCAGCACTCGGCCCTTGGAGACGTCCAATCGCGACATGAAGTCGTTCAGAACATCGCTCATATCGAACAAGGCGCGATTGGCCTCGTAGGTTTCGGCGAACCGTTCGTAGATCTCCTGAAGATTGGGCTTGTTGGGTGGAGGGCTCACAGTGGCAAGCTACGAGGAATGCAGAATGGCGTCAAGCCGGATCGGGGGTGACAATGCCAGTTATAATGGCTGAAAATTTTGATCCTTGTGCTTTATTTGTACATTTTTATGAAAATATCGCCAATATATACCAAAAAAAGCTCTATTTTCTATAATTCTGGCAATAAATAGGAAATATTTTGATCAAAAACAAAATATTTCTTGCAAACAGAATCAAATGTGGCACTGTTTCGTGCGACACAAAGACCAATTCCAATTGGAGAGACGCATGAGTGAGCATCAAATGAACGGAGCGGAAGCACTGATCTTGAGTTTGGAAAAGATCGGCATAGAGATCATGTTTGGGCTGCCGGGTGGTTCGGCGATCCCGCTGTTTGACGCGCTGTACAAGGTGCGCAAAAACATGAAGTTCGTGCTGGTTCGCCACGAGCAGGGAGCGGCCCACATGGCCGATGGCTATGCGCGGGCAACCGGCAAGCCAGCGGTAGTGCTGGTCACCAGCGGTCCCGGGGCGGCCAACACCGTCACCGGCATCATGACGGCCCACATGGATTCCGTGCCCATGATTGTCGTGACCGGCCAGAGCGTGCGCGGCATGCTCGGCAAGGATGCCTTCCAGGAGGCCGACATTTTCAACCTGACGATGCCGATCGTGAAGCACAGCTATCTGCTGAAAAACGCCAACGACATTCCCCGGGTCATCAAGGAGGCCTACCACATCGCCACGACCGGCCGGCCCGGCCCGGTGCTGATCGATGTGCCCAAGGATGTCGGCACCGACTTGTGCACCGTCGGCCTCGAGGCCGAGATGAATCTACCCGGCTACCGGCCGGAATTGAAAGGCTATGAGCCGGAAACCATCGAGCAGATTGCCAACGCGCTCTCGAAAAGCCGCCGGCCCCTGATCATTGCGGGCCACGGGGCTATTCTTTCTCACGCCGAAAAAGAACTGCTCACCCTGGCCGAAACGATGCAGATCCCGGTGACCTCGACATTGCTGGGCAAGGGGGTGTTTCCCGACTCCCACCCCCTCAGCCTGCACGGACTGGGCATGCATGGGACGGCCTACGCCAATCGCGCGGTCGTCGAATGCGACTTGATGCTCTCCGTGGGGGCGCGGCTCGACGATCGCATTCTGGGCGTGCCCAGCCTGTTCTGCCGCGACGCGGTGAAAATCCACATCGATATTGATGGCGCGGAGTTTGGAAAACTCGTCAAGCCCGAGATCTGCTGCCGCGGCGATGCCAAGACGGTGCTGCAAGACCTGCTGCCGCTGCTGGAGAAGGGCGATACGTCCGACTGGCTCAAGACCTTGGCCGGCTACAAGAAGAAGTGGCCGCTGCACTATGCCAAGAAGGGCGGACTGCGTCCGGCGCAGGTCATCGATGCCCTGAACACTCTGACCAAGGGCAAGGCCATTGTGACCACCGACGTGGGCCAGCACCAGATGTGGGCCTGGCAGTTTTTCCAGTGCGATCAGCCCTGGCAGTTCATTTCATCCGGAGGCGCCGGCACGATGGGCTTCGGCCTGCCATCCGCCATCGGCGCGCAGTTCGGGCGGCCCGGCGAGATGGTCATTGCCATCGCGGGCGACGGCGGCTTCCAGATGACCATGGCCGAATTGGCGACGGCTGCCATTCACAAGCTGCCCATCAAGATCATCATCATGAACAACCACTACCTCGGCATGGTGCGCCAATGGCAGGACATGTTCTACGACGAGCGCTACAGCGGAGTGGATCTGGAGGGCAACCCGGATTTCGTCGAGTTGGCCAAGGCGTACGGGATCCTCGGATTGAACCTCAAACGCCGCGCGGACATGAACAAGGTGCTCAAGAAGGCGCTGGAGCATCCCGGCCCCGCGCTGATCAACGTCGAAGTGATCAAACATGAGGAAGTCTATCCCATGGTGCCTCCGGGCAAGCCGCTGGAAGAGACGGTGCTGGAGCATCCCAAGAAGAAAAAGGGCCGTCCCCCGGGACGCAAGAGCGCCAAGGCGGCCCCGCAGAGCGCAGGAGCATGAAGGAGGCACACATGAAAACCGACTGGCCGACCCACAATTTGAGCATCTACGTGGCGAACCGTCCCGGGGCGTTGGCGCGCATTGCGCAGACCTTCTCGCGGCGGGGCTTCAACATCGAAAGCCTGGTGGTTTCGCCGGGTGTCTCCGGCGATTTCTCCCGCATGACCATCACGGCCAAGGGCGATGCCGCCAACCTCAACCAGATCATCATGCAGTGTTCCAAGCAGGTGGACGTTCTCGCCTGCCGCGAGCACAGCGATCCGGAGGTGGTCGCCCGCGAACTGGCGCTGGTCAAGGTCGCCATCGATCCTTCCCAGCGTGGCGAGGTTCTCCAAATCGCCGACCACTTCCGGGCGAAAACCGTCGACTTAAGCGATGATTCCATGGTCCTGGAGGCCACCGGCGGATCCGAAAAGCTCGACGCCATGGTGGAGTTGCTGCACAAGTTCCGGATCGTGGAACTGGTGCGAACCGGCAAGGTCATCATGGCCCGCGGCGGCCAGGAAACCTAGGGCGTTCCCCAATACGCTGCCGCCGCGACCGCCGGGCGCGGGGCAGGAGCACTCCAGGACCGGCCCCAACGGGTCCGGCTGCAGTTGGGGAACGTTCGCGTTGCCCGCGGAATGTGTTCCGTGCCCCTCGCGTTATCGGCGCGCCATCCAGGTCCCCGACTCGGCGTTGCCATTCACGATGGATGTGAACGTGCCGGAAAACCGATTGATACTCTCAATCCGGCCCGTGAACTGATAGGTGTCCGTGCCCAACCCGTCTTCCGTGGCGACTTCGGCCTGGAAGCTGATGTCGTTTCCGGAAAACCGCCCCCGGAACGTTCCGGCTTGTCGTCCGATTTGAATCGGGCCATAGACCAGGTTCCGGTTCTGATCGACCTGCAGTACCAGTCCCAGCGATTGCGTCTCGGTTGTGAGGGAGCCGACAAAGCGGCCGTCTAGGGCGTCGGAAGCGCCATCAAAGACCCATTCATCCGGGGTGGCGTTGGAATCGTCATCCTTGTCACTGTCGCTGCAGCCCACGGCCGCGACGAGAATCAGGGCGGCGACAAGCCACCCGCTGCTGGTCCGGAGAATCCAATTCATGGCCTCAACCCTTCCGCCGGAAATCGACTGCGCGTCGCGAGACCGGCCTGCTCGGTGATGGATCGCAGCCGAAGGGCGCGGACACGCATCTGCAACAACCCCGTTTGAACCACCATGCCACCACACCGGCAGAGTGCCCGATCGCTTTGCGGGAGTCAATCTTCTGCTCCGGCTCGTCGCGATCATTCCTGCGGGCCATGCGGCGAGAGGGCCCGGCAAGCCAATTTTTCCAATGTACTCTGCTGAGTTAGTCTCTTCGTTCGGTTGTCTCGGGCCTCGGTCATCTGTCCCCTGAAGGATGGGCGCTTTGCCCACTTCCGGCCTGTGGTCGCGGGAAAAAGTTGGGAGGGATGCGGAAGCGGTCGGGCCGAATTCGCTCCATGATTCCCAGAGAATTACCGATTCGGAATTTAATCTGATCGTTGTAAATGTAATTAATTGTAATAATTCATTTTATGATTATTCAGCCATTCGATATAAAAGTATATATTTTAGGTTATATGCAATTTTTTTTCAGAAGCCCTCCCATGTTGGCTTTCGCCAAAACCTGCTAGAAGTGCCTCCGTGTTTCGATCGTCCTGTGTCGATCTTGAAGTGTCTGGGGTCCCGGAAACCCGGAGAAGTCCGGCGGCAAGCGAGGGTCACCGGCCAGCATCGAACTGAATCCGGCTCGTGGCGGGTGAATTGAGTGTAACGGTTTTCTAATAATTTGCACTTGCAGCTGTCAAAGAATCGCTTATAGTACATATTAAGTTGATTGGACTATCTATGTTCATTGGTGCCGGGCGGTTTCGCCGCTGTAAGTGACGGGAGTGCGAGTCGATGAAAAATATACGATACCCCTTGGCGTTGCCTGTGCTCGTCGTTTGTGGCGCCGTACTATTCGGCCTCGCTAGCCCGGCAGCGGCCAGCATCACCCAGCCGCTCTACGTGGGCAATCTCGTACCTGCGTTCAACGAGTACGGGCATCCGATGCCCGGCTCCCCCGATCCGGCCCTGGAGCCGCAACGCCCCCGCATCGAAATCCGCACCGTTCCGTTCGGCCAATGGCCCACTCCGCCGGACTACTACGGTCGCGCCAACGAAGGCCGCAATCCGCTTGTCTCGCAGGTTCATGATCTGGGCAATGGCGCCGACAGCATCGGGGGGATGGGCCTGAATGCCGCCCGGGCCAACTCCGGCATCTTCTGCATCATCTTTCCGCGACGCCCTCCGTCCGACACGTGGATTTTCGCCCGGGTCTTCAACGCGCCCACCTTGGAGACCGCGTCATTCTACGTGGACTCCGAGCCCGTGCAGATCCCGGCGCGCGGCACATCGCTGGTGGTTTCGTTCGGCGAAATCCAGCCACTGGACACGCGCGACTTCGATGGCGACGGCTTGCATAACTCGTGGGAACTCTCGCTGGGCACGGACCCGGAAAACACCGACACCGACGGCGACGGCATGAGCGACTACGAGGAATTCCTGGCGGGCACCGATCCGCTGGATCGCAAGTCGTTCCTGGCATTCAGCGATATTCGCCCGGTGGCGCCATCGGCAGTGCCCGGTGTTCTTGGACTTTCCGAGGAACTGGTTAGCCCCATCCGCCTGCGCTGGCCGTCCGCTCCGGGCCGCCGCTACCAGGTACAGCACCTCGACTCCTTGCTGGAGGAACAGATCTTCGAAAACGTCGGCAGCGTCATTGCCGCCGAGGATAACGAGGACGAAATCGACACGTGGATCGATGTGGAAGACCGGCCCGCAGGCTTCTTCCGCCTCCGACTCGTGATCGACGAAGAGTAATCATGTCATGAACCTCCAGATGGACAACCGACTCATTGACCCGATTGTGACCGCGGTCACGGCGGACAAGCCCGTACGCCGGATCTGGCTGTACGGCTCGCGCGCGGGTGGGACGGCGCGCCCCATGTCAGACATCGATTTGGCTGTCGAGGCCGACAATTGGTCCGACACCGATACGAATTTGGCGCATAACCGGTTGGAGGAAGAGGTGCCGACCGTCCTGAAGTTCGATTTGGTGGATTTGAACGCGGTGGCCAAGCCCCATTTTCGGGAAGCCATCCGACGCAACGGACGCTTGATTTATGAAGCCTAACCGGATCAGCGAATTGCAGGCGGATTACCGCGCAGCGCTTGCGCGTCTGGAAGCGGCGCTAGGGCAAGACCCTCAAACCACCGATCTGGTGGTGGACGGGACGATCCAGCGTTTCGAGTTCGCGTTCGAACTGGCGTGGAAATTGATGCAGGCCACCCTGAAGGTTCACGGGATCGAGGCGGCCTCGCCCCGGGCAGCCATCAAGGAGGCGTTCCGGGCCGGCTGGCTGCCGGACGGCGAGGGCTGGATCGACATGCTGGAAGACCGCAACAAAACCTCCCATTTGTACGACGAAACGGCGGCGCAAACCATCTATGACAAGATCAAACGGCAGCATATTGTCCGGCTGCAGGCTTGGCGGGAACAGGCGGAGAAACCCTTGCCATGAACCCAACCGCCCAAACTGCGAATCACGCGAATTTCGCAGATGGATTCCCTGTAGGCCGGGGCGTTGACCCGGTTGGTGCGGCCGGCGGCGGCGCGGAAATTGCTACAATTCACGGGCTGACCCCGTCTCAAAGGGGCGGGGTGGATAGGAACGCACGATGAATCCTGTGCGCACAAGGCATCCGAAATTTCGGAGCGGGACGCGCGCTGGCGCAACGTCCCGGCGAATTCCGCGTGGGGCGGCCTCGCGGCGGCCGGCCATCGTCGTGCCGCCCGGCGCGGAAATCGGATTGGAGCCGGGACTTATCGCCGGGATCGTTGACAAAATCGTGCGCCGGTTCAAACCGGTGCGCATCGTCCTGTTCGGCAGCCGCGCCCGCGGCGACGCCCATGCCGACAGCGATATTGATTTGTTCTTGGAGATGGAAACCCCGTTGGACCGGTTCGAACGTTCTTCGGCGGTGAGTGCGATCTTCCACCATCGGCCGTGGGCGATGGATATCGTCGTGTACACGCCCCGGGAAACCAAGCGGGCGCTCCGCAACGCTGGTTTTTTGATTGATGCCATCGAAGGTGAAGGCAGGACGTTGTATGCGCGCGGATAAACAAGGCATAGCTGTGTGGCTGCGAAAAGCCGAAAACGACTGGTTGAACGTGGAGAACAACCTGGCGTCCTCCCGGATCCCCTGGGATACGGTCTGTTTCCACGCGCAGCAAACCATCGAAAAGATGCTGAAAGCCCTGATCTTGAGTCGCGGGGTCGTGCCGCCCAGAATCCACGATCTTATACGGTTGCTGGAATCCAGTCCGGCGGATGCCGAGGCATTGAAACCGTGGCGCGGCGATTGCCGGTTGCTGAACGATTTTGCAGTTCTTTCCCGCTACGAAGGTGCCGTGCCCAAGCCTGCCCGGGCCAGGGCCGTGGTCAAGCGCGCCGGGCAGATGCGCGCAGTGCTATACACTTTGCTGGCGAAATCCTCTCCCTCAGAAAAGGAGAAGGCCAAATGATCCGTCAGCCCCAAGCCCCAACCACGCTTGCCCGCCCGTGGCGGGAATGCACGAATTTCGCGAATGGGAACCGGACCTCTGACCACCGACCTCTGACCACCGACCACCGACCCTGGACCTCGGAGATTGACATGAACCCCAGACCCCTTTTGGACGATTGGATGCGAGCGAAGCCCGCCGGGTGGAGGAGCGCATGAAAGTCCTGAAGGACAATCTGCCGCCAGCGCTGCGCAACCCGGATTCCGGGCTGTTGGAATGCCTGCGGGCGTTCGGGCGGGCCCGGTCCGTTGAGCGGGTCGTGTTGTTCGGTTCCTATGCGCGCGGTGTTCAACGGCCGGATAGCGACGTGGATCTGTGCATCGTGGCGGAAGGGGTCGAAAACCAGTTGGCCGCCGCCCGCGAGTTCCGGCGTTCCATCCGGGACGTGCGCCCCAAGCCACCTCTCACGCTGGTGCCGATCACTCCCGCCCGATTGGCAGAGAAAACGACGGCGGGAGATTATTTTTTCAAGACGATCCAGGAAGAAGGCATTTGTGTCGCCGAGAAAGACTAATTCAAACAATCCGGCCGATTGGCTGTTCTTCGCCGAGGCGGAATTGGAGGCCTTGCGCTCTTTGGTGGGCCATCGGATCGCCTTCCTCATGTGCCAAAGCAAGTGCGCCGAGGTGCTTGAAAAGCTGATCAAGGCCGAGCTTCTTCTCCGCGGTTGGCCGCTCGTCAAGACGCACGATGTCCAGCAGTTGGCCGACGAACTGAAAGCGCGCGGTTCGGCCCATGCCGAATGGCTCCAGCCGCTGGTTGAAAATCTGGCGGATGCCTATTTCGTTGGCCGCTATCCGGGATTCGATTACGACGAGATTGAAGACTGGTCGGCGCTGGCGGCCCAATTGCGACAAATCGAAGAGTATTCCCGCACCGTCAGGACCGAGATCGACAAACGAGGCGTGACATGAGCCGCAACCCCACAGCCGCAGACTACGGAACACGCGAATGGCGCGAATGGGAACCAGACACCGGACAGCCGAACCAGCTACGGATTTCACGGATGGCGCGGATTTTTCAGGCCGGATCGTCGGATCTCGGACCTCGGACCTCGGATTCCAGACCCCCAGCCAACCATCAACCAACAACCACCCACCACCAACCCATTTGACATGAACCCCAGACCCCTTTGGATCGATTGGACGCCAGCGAAGCCCACCGGGTGGAGGAACGAACGATGAACATCCTTGGATTTTTTACGGGACGCCGAGGGCGGCCCTCCAGCGGGACGACGGCGGAGGGCAGGCCAGCGCCCAGACGCAGAAATGTTTCAATGCAAGGACGGAGCCCTTTCTCGAGATAGACGCATGAAGCAACCGTCACATTTGAACGCCAAGATCGCTGCCGGCCGCCGGCGCCGCGTGCCGATGATTGCCCGGCGCTATGCGCGGGCGGTGCGGGCGGGGCTGGCGCAGCAGGTGCAAAGCATCGTGCTGTTTGGTTCGCAGGCGCGGGGCGACGCCCGGCCGGGGTCGGATTACGATTTTGTGGTGGTGCTGGAACGGGCCGACCGGGCGGCGCGGGACAAGGTGTCCGCCGCCGGAGCGGAACTGCTGAACGAAACAGATCGGCTCTGCTCGGCCCTGATCTATGCCCCGGCGCAATGGGATCTGGTGCGGCAATCGCCGCTGGGCTGGAACATCGTTCGCGAAGGAATCGTCCTGTGAGCAAAAAGGCGTCCAACGAAGTGCTGAAGGGCATGCTGGCCAAGGCCAAAAGCAAACTGGCGGCCGCCCGCCGTGAACTGAAGGCCGGCACTCCCGACGAAGCGGTCTCGCGGGCCTACTACGCGGTCTATCACGCGATTTCGGCCGTCTTGGCTTCGCGGGGGTGCGCGTTTTCTTCCCATTCGCAGACCATCGGCGGATTCAACGCCCGATTTGTCCGGACGGGCTTGTTCCCGAAAGACACGACCCGGATTTTGCATCGCCTGTTCGAACACCGCCAAACGGCCGATTACGACTGGACGGTCGCCGTGGATCCGGAATCCGCGCGCCGCGACGTAACGGATGCCGCGAAGCTCGTTGCGGCCTGTCGGGACCATTTGAAACGCGATTTGCTCGGCTCCAAGCGTGACCCTGAGCAAGGGACAACCGCTTTGGTGAAGGAACAGGCAACATGAGCTTGAACCCAACAGCCGCAACTACGCTTGCCCGCCCGCGGCGGGAATGTGCGCATGGCCTCCCTGTAGGCCGGGGCGTTGACCCGGCTGGCGCGGCCGGCGGCGGCGCGGAAAATGCGACGATGCAAGGACTGACCCCTTTTCGGATCTCGGACTTCGGACCTCGGATCTCGGACCGCGGACCTCGGACTTCCGATCCAGCTACGGATTTCACGGATGGCGCGGATTTTTCAGGCCGGATCGTCGGATCTCGGACCTCGGACCTCGGATTCCAGACCCCCCAGCCAACCATCAACCAACAACCACCCACCACCAACCCATTTGACATGAACACCAGACCCCTTTTTGACGACGTGACGCCAGCGAAGCCCCTTGGGTGGAGGAACGAACGATGAGCGGAGAAATCATTTTCGAGGTGCGCGAGGACGACGTGGCCGGCGGCTATGCGGCGTCGGCGCTGGGCATCGGAATTCATACCCAGGGCGAAACGCTGGAAGAAGTCCGGGCCAACGTGCGGGAAGCGGTTGCCTGCTCCTATGACGCGGGGCAAAAGCCTCCCGCCGTGATCCGATTGCATTTTGTGCGGGACGAGGCGGAGAAGATCCCATTGGGCTAAAAAATGGCCGACAAACCCACCATCTACATCGAGACCACGATCCCGAGCTTTCTGACGGCCCGGCCGTCGGGAGACTTGATCGCAGCCGGCGAGCAGGAGACAACCCGTCAGTGGTGGGAAACCCGGCGCGGAGAATTCGCTTTGTTTGTATCCGACCTCGTGTTGGCCGAGGCTGCCCGGGGCGATGAGACGGCTGCGCAAAAAAGGACGGAAACCCTCAAGGACCTGCCCGTGCTTGCGGCGGACGACGAAGTGGATGCGTTGGCCGCGGCCATCCTGAAATCGGGAATCATTCCTCAGAAGGCGGCGGCCGATGCGGCGCACGTGGCCATCGCCACGCGCCACGGGATGAACATTCTGATGACTTGGAATTGCAAACATATCGCCAACGCCGTATTGCTCCATTGCCTGGCGGAAGTCGTATCGCGTGAAGGATACCGCTTGCCCGTGGTTTGCACCCCGCGCGAGTTGATGGGAGGGCCGGAAAATGACGCATGATGCTCTGGTTAGCGAAGTCCGAAAAGCCCGGCAGGAGATTTTGGCATCCTACGGTGGCGACGTGCACAAGATGCTCAAGGATATGATGAAACGCCAGTGGGAATCCGGACGCAAGGTGGTGACGCTGTCCGGGAAGAAAATCGTCGAGGCCGCCAAGCCCCAAGTGGCCGAAGCAGGCGCGGGATATGGCGAAAAGGAACCGGCCACATGATCTTGAAGTCAACAGCCCCAACCACGCTTGCCCGCCCGTGGCGGGAATGCGCGAATCTCGCGAATGGGGGACGTCGGACCACCGACCACCGACCTCTGACCACCGACCACCGACTTCGGACCTCGGATTCCCCACGGATGCCTGCGGCGGCCCACGGATGGGAACCGAACAGCCGCAAACTACGAAACACGCGAAATGCACGAATGGACCTCGGACTTCGGACCTCGGAGAGTGACATGAACCCCAGACCCCTTTTTGCCGATTGGACACCAGCGAAGCCCACCGGGTGGAGGAACGAACGATGAATATCCTCGGATTTTTTACGGGGCGCCGCGGGCGTCCCTCCAGCGGAGCCTCGGCCGAGAGTCGGCCATCGCCCAAACGCAGAAATGCTACGATGCAAGGACTGACCCCTTTGCTGACCCCTTTGCTGTCGGTGGCCTTGTCAATGGTCTTTGCGACTTCGCTTTCGGCGCAAACGTCCTCCCAGAACTTTGGCACCGGAACCGGCTCGCATACAAGCCAGACGGGCACATTGGGTTTTTTCCCAACGCCATCAGGTTCCGGATCGAATACATGGGTGCGCGCGGGCGCAACAGCTCCCAATGCACCGATTGTATTGGCCAACACGGGGAATCCATTGAGTACGGCCAATTCTTATGTGCGCGCAGTAGCCTCTACAAGTACATCGGTGAGCAAGTTTTCGCCCATTCTTGGTTATACCGCATCAACGGAATTTTATACCTCATTCAAGGTGCTTGTGGGTGACTCTTCAGCGGGTAGTACGGCAACGAGTGGCAGTTGGACCTTCTACCAAGGGGCGGGGGCAATGTACTCCAATGCAAATGATTTTAGCGGCGCGGATGTGTTCGCCAGCTTACGGTTCACTTATGCCGCGTCTGGAGTCGCCTATATCAATTATCGCGGCGGTGGCTCATGGATTACCACCGGCTTGAGTTCGACAAATTTCAGCCAAGGCACTGTTTATACAGTCGAAATTGTGGGCAACAATAAAGCCAGCGGTACGATTAATTATACCTATAACGGTGTCTCGCAATCTGTTGCGGTTCAGACTTTCGATCTTTACATCAACGGCACTCGAGTGGGCGATGATTTGGCGCGAGCGCAACTGGCGGCGGGCTCCAACATCGATCGTCTGACCTTTATTGGCATCAGCAGCGGGTCAAATGCAGCTAATATTTTTGTGGATGATGTCGTGGTGTACAATGCCGTTCCGGCAACCATTGGCGCTTCAGCTCCCTCCGTGACCTCCTCAGCGGCGAGTTCGATTGCGGCGACGTCGGCGACGCTGGGGGGCAACGTGACGTCGGACGGCGGCGCGGCGGTGACGGATCGCGGCGTGGTGTACAAGACGTCGAGCGGGGTGACGATCGGCGACAACAAGACGCAGATCGGGACGGGGACGGGGTCGTTCGGGCAGAGCATCGGCAGCCTGTCGGTGAACCAGATCTACTATTTCCGGGCGTATGCGATCAACAGCGTGGACACAACGCTGGGGTCCGAACTGAGCTTCACCACGCTGGCGAATGTGCCGAGCGCGCCGACGTTAAGCAACCCAACCACTTCATCTTTGGACATCACCATCAACGCCAATGGCAATCCCGCCTCGACCCAATTTGCGGTCCAGCGAACCAGCGACAGCCAATATCTGCAGACGGACGGGAGCTGGGGAGGAACGGCGGCCTGGGCGACCAAGGCAACATGGGATGCCGTGACGGCGACGGGGCTTTCCGCCTCGACCCTGTATTATTTCCAGGTCAAGGCCCGCAACGGAGCGAACACGGAAACAGCGTTTGGCGCCACGGGAAGCGAATCGACTTTGGGCGACAGTTGCGACTGCGAGGAGACGGTGAGCTACACGCAGCAAACCTCGCATTATGACACGCATTGGACCAGCGGGTCGGCGGGTTCATTCAACGAAGGCGGCACGGAAATGGGGATGTATGCCGAAGGCGACAGCGCCTATGTGGCCGCCTGGAAGACGTTCCGGACCGGCAGTGCGACATCGACGGATGCGCGTCCGCTGCAAATCGGCGATGAATTTACCATTCGCGTGAATACCTACGGGGTGTTTTACGGCCAGTTGGGGGTATCGCTGAACCGGGGTGGGACGGCCGGTTCCTCGTGGGCCAACCGCTTGAGCGGGTCGGCGGCGTCGGTCCGGCAGGATGGCGGGAATTTCGGTTCCGGAGGTGGCATTGGGTCATGGTATGCAGCGGATGCGGGGGGGACATCAAGCTTCAGCATCACGCCGGCGGGGTCTTCCGCGTCGGATTACACCGTCAAATTCAAAATCACGTCCAGTTCGACCTACAATGTGGATCTAAACGGCACCTCGCTCTACGATCGCGCGCTGGACGGGTCTCCCGGCGCGACGGATCGGATCAATGCCTATTCGGTGTTTCTGTCGGATGACCGCCGCTACCAGTGGGACTGGGGTGACAACCGGCGGAATTCCTACTGGAAACAAACCGCGCAGGTTGCAGACACCGGCACGCTGGAATTCGGCGGCGGCAACGGCACGTTGACGATTGCCGGACGGATTGCGGACGGGATGGCGGCCGACTGCACATCGGGTTCCTGCGCGAACCGGGTCTACAAGATTGGCACGGGGACGATCACGTTCAGCGATTCGGACAACTCGTACACCGGCGGCACGCAGATCGAGGCGGGCAAGCTGTCGGTATCGGCCGATGGTCAGTTGGGGGCCACCCCGGGATCGGCCCAGGACAATATCGAGATTTGGAGCACGGGCACCCTGCTGGCGGGCGGGACGTTCACGCTGAACGTGAACCGCAACATCGTGCTGGGCGCCGTGGACGGGCCTTCGATCGAGGTGGCTTCCAGTCAGACGCTGACCTACGCGGGCAACATGAGCGGTTCGGCGGCCTGGCATAAGAAGGGCGATGGCGCGCTGCGGTTGACCAGCACCACCGGGGCCCAGACGGGCATCGCCACGGTGCAGACGGGCACGTTACAGATTACGGGCGACCGGGCGCTGGGAGCCGAACCCGGATCCGCCGCCGAGAAGATCAATATCTGGAGCACCGGCACGTTCGAGGCGGACGGCACGTTCACGTTGCACGCCAACCGCCGGATCGAGCTGGGCATGGTGAACGGGCCGAAGATCTCGGTGACCGGTGGCAACACCCTGACCTATGGCGGCCAGATCAGCGGCAGCGGCGCCAACTGGTCGAAGGAAGGCACGGGCACGCTGCTGCTGACCAGCGCCCACACCTTCACCGGGAACCTGCTGATCAACGCCGGCGTGCTGAACGCGCAGCACGCCACGGCGCTGGGCACCACGGCGGGGAACACGACCGTCGCCAGCGGCGCGGCGCTGGAATTGCAAGGCGGCATCACCATCGGGGCCGAGGGCCTGGGCTTGTCGGGCACGGGCATCTCCAGCGGCGGCGCCTTGCGTAACGTGTCGGGCAACAACACCTACCAGGGGCTCGTCACGCTGAATGCGGCCAGCCGGATCAATTCCGACAGCGGCACGCTGACCTTGGATCCGGCCTCGGGCAATGCGATCGGCGGATTCTTCAACTTGACGCTGGGCGGCGCGGGAAACATCACGGTCAATGACCCCATCGCCACGGGAACGGGGACGCTGACCAAGGACGGTTCCGGCACCTTGACCTTGGCGGGCACGAGCACCTATAGCGGCAATACGACGATCAGTGCGGGGACGGCGATCATCAGCGGTTCGGTCAACAATTCGGCGGTGACGGTTTCTTCCGGGGCCACGCTGATGGGCGCCGGATCCATGGGCGCGTTGACCGTCAGCGGAGCGGTGGATCCCGGGAATACGGCCGGCGCGCGGGCCACGCTCACCGCCGGCAACGTGACCCTGAACGGAGGCGGTTCGATGCGGGTGGATATCTCCAACGTGTCCGGCACGGCGGGCACGGACTGGGACATGATCTCCTCCTCGGGCACCATCACCTGCCCCGGCAGCGGACAGTTCACGATCTACCTGAACGACGAAGGCGCCACCGGCTTCAACTCAGGCGTCGACTACTCCTGGAAGATCGTCGATGCCACGTCGGTCTCGGGCTATGATGCTACAGATTTCACCGTGGATGCCACGGACTTCTCCCCTGCGCTCAATGGCGGGGAATTCAGCGTGACATCGAGCGGCGGCGACCTGTACCTGACCTTTACCGCATCGGTTGCGGAACCGGCCTCCTTCTCGGCGGCGGCGGACGGCGTGGATGCCATGGCGCTGACCTTCGCGGCGAACGCGGCCGGGAACAACGTCGTGATTGTCGTCAATGACACGGGGACGTTTGGCACGCCTTCGGGAACGCCCACCGTGGATGCCGCCCTGGCTGGCGGCACGGTGGTCTACATCGGCACGACCTCGCCGCAGACGCATGACGAACTGGATTCCTGCACGGCCTATTTCTACAAGGCGTGGTCGTATTACAATGGCCGGTATTCCGATACCGGCTTGACCAGCGACGACGAGACCGACACCCCCGATGCGCCCGTGATCGGCGAGGCCACCGCCACCGGCGCCGACAACTTCACCGCCAACTGGACTGCGGCCGACGGGGCCGTGGGGTATGAATTGGATGTGAGCCTGACCGACACGTTCAGCAGCGGAGGCGGGGGCGAATCGTTTGAGAACCACAATGCCACCGGGTCCTATGGCAACGGCGACTATGTGGGCGACAACGGAGTGCGGTGGTACTACGTGCAATCGCGCGACGATGCTGGCTATCCCATCAACAACAAGGGCATTCTGATGCGCCGGGTGGCCGACTCTAGCCGGGTGTATTCCGAGGGGGTGGAGGGCGGCATCGGCAGTTTCACGTGCAAGCTCAGGAAGGGGTTCACCGGGGCGGGCAACCGGCAGGTGGAGCTTTTCGTGAACGATGTGTCCCAGGGAACCTGCACGGCCTGGGACAATACGGATGTGCAAACGTTCACGGTGAACAACATCAACGTGTCGGGCGTGGTGACCATCCGGGTGGACAACGTTACGGCCTACCAGGTCGTCATTGATGACATTGAGTGGACCGGATATGGCGGAGCCAGTGCGTATGTGACCGGCTACGAGGCGAAGGAACTGGGGGCGGTGACGAGCCATCAGGTGACGGGGCTGGATCCCGAGACGACGTATTACTACCGGGTGCGGGCGGTGGGGGCTGGAGACTGCGTGAGCGAGAATTCGGGCGTGAAGGAGGTTGAAACGCTGGCAGGTGTGCCGGAGGTGCTGATCGACAACACGGGGACGCCGGCGGCGGGGAATATCGTGGCGGGTTCGACGGATGTGGTGCTGTTCGGGTTCCGGCTGACGCCGGACGGGGAAATCGACTTCACGGCGCTGAGCCTGGACACGGCGGGGACGGCAACCACGGACGACCTGAGCAACTTCCGGGTGGTCTATGACGCCAACGGCGACGGGGCCTACGACGGCGGCGACAGCGTGGTTTCCGGCGCGGGCCAGGCGCTGGCCGACCCCATCAGCTTCACGATCACGGGACAGACGGGCTTCGATGCGGCGCGGCGGTACCTGGTGATCGCCGACGTGGCGGGTTCCCCGACGGCGGGCCGCACCATCACCTGCAGCATCGCCGCGGCGGGCGACGTGACGACGACGGGCGACGAATCGGGCACGGCGACCGGCAACCAGCAGACGATCATTACGGTCCCGGTGCTGTCGACGCCGACGGCGACATCGATCGGCCAAACCGGGGCGACGCTGGGGGCGACGGTCACTTCGGCGGGCGGCACGACGCTGAGCTCCCGCGGAACGGTCTGGGACACCTCGGCGGCGCCGACGGCCAACGCGTTGGCGGAGGGCGGGACGACCGTGGATGTCTTTACGCATGCGCGTTCCGAACTCCCGGCGGGCACGCTGATCTACTATCGCGGCTACGCGGTGAACGCGGCGGGCACGGGGTATTCGGCCGACGGCAGCTTCTGGACGGTTCCCCCGAATCCGACCGCCAGCGCGGCAACCGCGTTGGATCTCGAGAGCTTCCAGGCGAACTGGTCGGCCGCCACCGGCGCCACGGGCTACCGGCTGGATGTGTCGACCAGCGACAGCTTCGCCACGTTCGTGGACGGGTACGAGAACCTGGATGTGGGAAATGTGACGTCCCGCAGCGTGACGGGGCTGGATCCGGGCATTACCTACTACTATCGGGTGCGGGCGTACAACACCGGCGGCACCAGCGGCAACTCCAGCACCATCGAGGTCACCACCCTGACCGCCCCGGACATGGTCGTGCTGGGCACGGATGGCCTCACCGAGATTGCGTACGGCGACGCCACGCCTGCGGTGGGCGATGGCACGGACTTCGGCGACGTGGACCTCGGCGATCCGCAGACCCATACCTTTACGATTGAAAACATCGGTTCGGCCCTGCTGCGCCTGGGCACCGTGAGCATCGGCGGAACGCATTCCGGCGACTTCAACGTCGCGGCCCAGCCGGCCGTCTCCACGGCCAATCTCCTGTCGAATCCGAGCTTCGAAACCGGCACGGGGCAGGAGGGGCATATCTCTTCTGCCACCATCAACAACTGGTCGCATGACGGGGTCGACGGCTGGTGGGCGGCGGATGTCGGGGCCGTGCACGATGGGTCGTATGCCATCAAGCGCTGGGGCGGATGGACTTATATTTACCAGGAATTCGACGCGGCGGAAGACGAATGGTTCGAGTTCAGTCTGTGGGGATACGACGGCAGCGCCGAGGCTCTCGGCGGGGATGCCTACCTGGAACTCCGGGTGGAATGGTTCGACGCCAGCAATGATGAGATCTCCCGCGCGACGCTGGACCGGCTCTATGGCGGCGGCACGTTGAACACCTGGCTGGAATTGAGCGGGGCGGCCGAGGCACCGGCGGATACCTCCTACGGGCGACTGGTGATTGCCACCGGGACGGACGACGCCTGGAGCGGATCGGTCTATTACGACAGCGCCTCGGTGATCCGCAGCCTGGAGCCGGACGGCACCATCACGTTCCAGGTCGAGTTCGACCCGACGGTTGCCGGGCTGCGCGAGGCGACGGTCAGCATTCCCAACAACGTGACCGGCAAGAACCCCTATACGTTCGCCATTCAGGGCACGGGGCAGACTCCCGAGCCGACATCGCATGCGTCGGCCCTGTGGTTCAGCGCGGTGGGGGCCAACCAGATGACGATCAACTGGACCAGCGGCGACGGCGCCACCCGGATCGTGGTGGTCCGGGAAGGCGGATCGACCAGTTGGTCGCCGACCGATGGCGTGGCGCCCACGGGCGTGAACGGGGATTTCTCGAGCGCGGATGTCCAGTCCGACGGCAACAAGATCTGCTACGACGGGGCCGGCAGCAGCTTCACCCTGTCGGGACTAACGCCGGAGACGACCTATTACGTGACGGTGTTCGAGTACAACGGCACCGGGTCCTCTATCAACTACTATACAGGCGGCACGCCCCTGACCGGCAGCCGGGAGACGGGGGAACTGACCTGCACGCCGGACGAGGTGGCCTTTGTCCAGCAATCGGGCTATTACACGATGTGGGCCAGCGACGCGGCGGGGTGGGACAACAACGGGTCGGATGAGCTGTTGATGTGGGCCAACCAAAATGGCGGGGCTGGCGACATGCAGGTGGTGGGCTGGCGGCAGTTCCGGACCGAAGGGGACGGCGGTGGCGATCTGCGGGCGCTGGAACCGGGCGATCGGTTCCGCATCAGCGTGTACGGCTGGTCGCCGTACGGCATTCTGGGCATGTCGCTGAACGACGGGGCCTCGACGGGTTCGTGGGCCAACCGCCACAGCAACACCCGCAGCTATCTCGAGTGCGGCAACGAATACGGCGATCTGTACGTGACGGATGCCGACGGGAGCCCGAGCTGGTCGGGCATCCGGCCCTGCGGAACGACCATCACGATGGAGTACCACATCCTGTCGAGCCGCGAGTACACGGTAAACATCGTGGGGCAGGATCCGAAGTACGACCGGACGATGAGCGGAACGCCGGGCGAGAACGACCGGATTGATGGCTACTCCATCTACTACAACAACGACTACAGCGAATGCGACGGTGACAACAAGGGCAACAAGAACGCCTACTGGAAGCAGGAGACGGCGGTGACGAACCTGGGCTATGTGGCGTTCGGCGGCGACAACGGCACGCGGACGATCTACGGCAAGATCACGGACGGCACGAATCCGCACTGCCCGGACACGCCGAGCCCGAACGTGCTGTTGAAGCTGGGCACGGGAACCATCACGCTGAACCACGCGGGCAACACCTACAGCCTGGGCACGGAGATCCAGGGCGGCACGCTGCAGGTCGCGGCGGACGGTTCGCTGGGCGCGGTGCCCGAGTCGGCGATCGGCAGCCACCTGAAGCTGTCGGAAGGGACGGCGCTGGTGGCGACGGACGACTTCACGATGAGCGCCAACCGCGGGCTCACGCTGCTGGGCTGGGCCTATCTGGCGGTGGCGGATGCCAAGACGCTGACCTACAACGGCGTGATCACCGACGGCGCGGAGAGCTACTACCTCGTCAAGAACCAGCCCGGCAAACTGGTCTTGGGCGGGGCCAACACGTTTGACGGGCATTTCTACGTGGATCGCGGCACGCTGACGCTGAATCATGCGGGTGCGGCGGGCACGGGGGACATCTATCTCTCGAGCGATGCCGTCGGGGCGGGGGATGCCACGCTGCAGATCGCCAGCGGGTTGACGCTGGTCAACGACATCGTGGCGCGGCCGCTGCTGGCCGACGCCGTGGCCTCCATCGAGAAGATCGGAACGGGCAACGCCACGATATCCGGCGACATTTATCTGCTGGGCGAGGACGGCGGCGGCACCTACGTGACGCGCATCGCCAACACGGAAACCGGCGATTTCACGATCTCGGGTAACATCGACCTGGACTTCAACGACGACGACAACCGGGCGCTGGAAATCGTCAACGCGGTCCTGTTCTCGCGCGACATCATCAACCCCGGCACCCGCGGGCTGGTGCTGCGCGGCAGCGGCTCGCCGACGTTCGACGGCTCGATCGAGGCCAATATCTTCCAGGATTCCGGCACGGCGACGATCGGCCCCAACGCCTCGTTCACCGAGGGCACGATTTACCAGTTGGGCACCACGGACAATGCGGACCAGGTGGACCAGAGCGCGGTCTTGAATTTCAGCGTGGCGGACACCTACGATGTGAGCATCGCGGCCGGGTTCTTCGACGATGGCGGGCTGGAAACCCCCGGCACTCGCCAGTTCAACTTCAACCACGGCTCGGGGACCATCACGCTGGAAGGCGGCGTGACGATTGACGCCGGCGGATCGGCTCCGGGCTACTATCTGCGGCTGAACAACGCGGAACCGGTGACCATTCTGGGCTCGCTGTCGGGTTATGGCGGCATCCACAAGCTCGGGGCGGGCCTCATCACGATGGCGGGCGACGCCACCTACCGGAGCGAAACCCTGATCGAAAACGGTTCGCTGAAGCTGGGCACCTCCACGGCGCTGGGCGATGCGGAAATCGTGCTGGGCTACAACACCACGGCCAACAACGTGGCGTTGTACGTGGCCGACACCAAGGAACTGGTGACGGACGTGACCGTGGTGACCGGCGACGGCACGCGCACGATCGGGATGAACGAAGCCGGGACCGCCACGCTGGATGCGACCATCACGCTGAACAAGGCGTTGATCCTGACGACGCCGGCCAGCGCCACGCTGACCGTGGCCGATGGCACGGAAAAACTTACGGGCACGGGCAGCGTCACCAAGACCGGCGACGGCACGGTCATCATCGCCGGGGCGAATGACTACAGCGGCGGCACGACGATCAGCGCGGGCACCTTGCAGGTCGGCGCGGGCGGCACCAGCGGCATCATTTCCGGCAACATCGTCAACAACGCGGCCCTGGTCTTCAACCGCTCCGACGCCTCGACCTACGCCGGAGTGATTTCCGGGACGGGCACGCTGACTAAGCTGGGCGCGGGCACGCTGACCCTGTCCGGCACGAGCAGCATGAGCGGCGATACGACCGTCAGCGCCGGGACGCTGCTGGTCAGCGGCTCGCTGGAGGATTCGGACGTGACGGTTTCTTCCGGCGCGACGCTGATGGGCAACGGCACGGTCGGCGACTTGATCATCGGCGGACTGGTGGATCCGGGCAACACCGTCGGCGGGCGCGGCACCCTGAACGCCGGGGCCGTGACGCTGCAGGCGGGCGGCGACCTGCGCGTGGACATGTACGACGTGGATGGCACCGAAGGCACGGATTGGGACCTGCTGGATGCCTCCGGCACCATCACCGTCAACGGCTCGGGCACCTTCACCATCTACCTGCACGGCAGCTCCACGGGCTTTGACAACCGTACGCCCTACCGCTGGACGATCATGGCGGGCACTGTCTCCGGCTTCAACGCGGAGCGTTTCGCGGTCAATGCCGCCGGCTTTGATCACGACCTGGGCGGCGGCACGTTCAGCATCGAAGACGGCAGCCTCGACCTGATCTTCACCCCGCTGGCGCTGTCGGTGCCCACGGTCATCACCGACGAAGTGACGGAAATCACGCCGACGTCGGCCAAGGGCGGCGGTGAGGTGACTGACGACGGCAACGCCACCGTGACCGAACGCGGCGTGGTCTGGAGCACCAGCCCGAATCCCGACACCGACAGTCCCAACAAGAGCGTGGTGGGCGACGGCATGGGCACCTTCACCAACTTCATGGGCAGCCTGACCCCCGGCCGCACCTATTATGTGCGCGCGTACGCGATCAACAGTGAAGGTACCGGCTACGGCCAGGAAGAGGAATTCGAAGCCGACTGTTTTGACGACGTTCCCGTAATCCAGGCCGCCACCGATGTCGGCGGCACCAGCTTCACCGCCAACTGGGACGCCCTCGACGGCGCCACCGGCTACCGGCTGGATGTGAGCAAATACGAGACGTTCATGGCCGCGGGGACGAGGGAAGACCTTTTCACGGAATCGATGGGAACCGTGGGGGGCACCACGGCGATTTCCACCCACGAGGGCAACGACGGATTCGACAACAACAGCTACACCATGGGCGATGGCGGCGCGGCCAATCCGGCGGACATTCGCCAGACCAGCGTGTCCGACACCTACACCGGTGCATCCGGCGGGGCCAACGTCTTCTTCACCGCGACGGCCGGTGAACGCGGATTCAGCATTTCCGGAATCGATTCGCGGGGGTATGCGGATCTGTTGCTGAGCTTCGGTTATCGAAAAGAAGGCGGCGTAGACACAGATCCGATGACCTACGTCTTGGAGTGGTCGACGAACTCCGGGTCCACTTGGAATACCATCACGATCAGCAATATGCCGGCGTCTTCGGCCGGAGCGGGATGGTATCTGGTGGGTCCTCTGTCTGTCCCGGCAGGAGCCACAGGATCGGCCAACCTCAGCCTGCGCTGGGTCAAGTCCGGGACAATTGCCGGCCGCATTGACGACGTGCGCCTTTCGGGACTTCCGATGGCACCCTCTTTCCTCGATGGCTATGAGAACCTCCTGGTGTCCTCGGGTACGAGCCAAGAGGTCACGGGGCTGGAGGAGGGCACAGAATACTTCTACCGTGTACGGGCGGTGACAGACTGGTGTACGAGCGGCAACTCAGACACGGAAAGCGTGACAACGATCGTGGACCCGCCGGCGGAATTCTCTGCGACGCCGATCAGCGCGACGCGCATCGACCTGGCGTTTGCGACCAATGCCTCGCAGCGCAACGTGGTGATCGCCTTTGCCTTGGATCCGGACGACTTCGAGGCGCCTTCCGGTGCCCCCCCCGCCGTGGGCGAACCCTTTGCGGGCGGCACGCTGATCTACAACGGCACCGGCGACAGCTACGAGCACACGGGCCTGCTGTCCTGCACGCGCTACTACTACCGGGCGTGGTCCATCGCCGGAACCGCCTATTCGGAGCCGCTCTCGGACGACGCAATTACCGCCACCCCGGCGGCCCCGACCGGGCTGGAAGCCATCGATGTCGGCACGGACGAATTCACCGCCACATGGACCGCCGTTTCTGGCGCTGCGGCTTACCGGCTGGATGTGAGTGAGAGCGAGACGTTCGGCGTCTCAAGCACGCATAATATATTTGACGAAGTGGAGACCATGGGGGCCGATGGCGTTGGCAGTACGACGGCGATTGCCACTCATGAATCCAACGATGGTTTCGCCAACACAGATCTGACGATGAGCGGTACCGGCGATATTCGCAACAATACCCATTCTTCCGGATACACTGGCGCATCCGGTGGTAACAATGCCTTCATCACAACGGGGGGGGACAAAACGTTCATTATCTCCGGCATTGATTCAGTTGGGTTCACCAACATGAAGCTGTATTACGGGATATACAAAAGCACTACTACAGAAGATGGCAGTTCCATGTCCATCCAGGCGAGCACCAACGGGACGGACTGGGTATCCTGCGGCGACGTCGAACTGCCCACGGGGACTGGAACCGCAACTTGGCATTACCGAACCAACAGCATTCCCGACGGCATGGCGGGCAGCAACTTGCGGATTCGATTCCTTAACACGGCTGCCTCGGGCCCTGCGTTCCGTATCGATGACATCAACCTGACCGGCTCAGCGTTGGCCCCCTCCTTCGTGGACGGCTACGAGAATCTCCTGGTCGAGTCCGGCACAAGCCAGCTGGTCGAGGGGTTGGACGAAGATACAACGTACTACTTCCGGGTGCGGGCGGTGGGCGATGGCGGCTGTGTCAGCGCAAATTCGACAACCGAAGACGTGACGACGGATATGTCGGCGCCGGACGCCCCAGCGGCGTTCTCGGTGACGCCGGCCAGTGTATCCTCGATGACGCTGGCGTTCACCCGCAACGCCGCCGAGAACAACGTGGTGATCGTGTACAACGAGACCGGGACGTTCGGCACGCCGTCGGGCGCTCCCCCGGACGTGGGCGAAGCGTTCGCCGGCGGCACGCTGGTCTATGTGGGCGGTGCTTCGCCGCAGACCCACTCCGGCCTGCTGTCCTGTACGCGCTACTACTACAAGGCGTGGTCGTACGACGGGGCGCTGTATTCCGTCACCGGCCTGGAAGACGACGACTGGACCACCACGCCGGCGGCCCCCACCGGGCTGCATGCCAGCGAGACCAATGCCACCGACTTCACCGCGACGTGGACGGCCGCCGCCGGCGCCGCCGCCTACCGGATCGATGTCAGCACGGATGACCAGTTCACGGAAGCTCCGGCGGATTATTTCGTGGACTTCGAGGGAACCGGAGAGACCAAGGCCGCCTATGCCTCCGCCACGGTGAATCTCAGCGGGCTGGACTGGGATCTTACCGAGGCATTGATCGGGACGATTGCGGACGACTGGAAGAACGGAAGCCGCTCGGTCCGCATGCGCGGGTACGGCACCTCCTCCATGACGATGCTGGAGAATTACACCAACGGGCTCGGAACCCTTTCCTTCCAATATCGCCGGTATGGCACGGCCACTCAGGTGGACTGGATGGTGCAGATCAGTACCAACAACGGCTCGACCTGGGTGCAAGTCGGTTCGGACTTCACGGCGCCGGCAAGCGCTGACGTGCAGACCTTCTCCGAAGTCGTCAACGTCGAAGGTGATGTCCGGGTTCGGATCAAGCGGGCGACGGAGAGCGGGACTGACAACCGGCAGCTCAACATCGACGACATCCGGCTGACGCCGTATCCGGGCGGGGGGATCGTGCCGGGGTACGACGGCTTGCTGGTTGAGTCGGGGACGAGCCAGTTGATCGAAGGGCTCGACGAGAACACGACGTACTACTTCCGGGTGCGCTCGGTGGGCGACGGGGGCTGCGAGAGCGCCAATACGGCGGTCGAGGAAGTGACGACGCGGCTGGGCCGTCCGCTGCCGCCGGCGACGTTCACGGCGACGACCGTGAACGCGACGCGGATTGACCTGGCGTTCACGCCGAATGCGCAGGGCGACGCCATCGTGATTGTCTGGGCGCTGGATCCGGAGGATTTCGTCGAGCCGGACGGCGCCCCGCCGGCCGTGGGCAACGCCTTCGCGGGCGGTACGCTGCTCTATCACGACGACACCGAGACCGGCCTGCAGCACACCGACCTCGACTCCTGCACGCGCTACTACTACCAGGCGTGGTCGTACGACGGCGCGCTCTATTCCGTCACCCCGCTGGAAGACGATGCCCTCACGGCAACGCCGGCCACGCCGACGGACCTGCACGCCAGCGCCACCAACTTCGTGGACTTCACGGCGGCGTGGACGGCCTCCGACGGCGCCGCCAGCTACCAGATCGACGTCAGCGAATACGCCGACTTTGAAACCGAGTTGCAGGACGCCACCATCGTGGGATGGAATTTCGATGATTCCGACGTGGTGGCCGACAGCGGGCTGTCAATGAACCTGGCCCGGGAACTCAGCACCACCGCCGGAACCACGCCGGGCACCATTACGTTCTCTGCCGGGGTTTCGGGGCAAGCCGCTTCGGCCAATGGGTGGGACAGCGGATCCGGGGCGAAGTATTATGAGGTTTCGTTCAGCACCCTCGGGGCGACGGACCTCACGGTCAGTTCGGTGCAGCGGTCCTCCTCCACCGGCCCCCGGGACTTCAAGTTGCAGTACAAGGTCGGCGCGGGCGGCACCTGGACAGACGTGGCGGGCGGCGGGATAACCGTGGCTGACAACTGGACCAGCGGCGTCTTGACCGACGTGTCGTTGCCGAGCGCCTGCGAAGACGAGGATATCGTCTATCTGCGCTGGATCATGACCAGCAACCTGCGCCTCAACGGGGTCGATGACGTGGCCAGCACCGGCACCAGCCGCATCGACGACATCGTGGTGAAGGGCGACGCGATGGTGGCCAGCTTTGTGGACGGCTACGAGAACCGGTCGGTGCCCGGCACGAGCGTGTCGGTGACAGGGCTGGTGGAGAACACGACGTACTACTTCCGGGTGCGGGCGGTGGGCGACGGGGAGTGCGCGAGCGCGTCCACGGCCACCGAAGAGGTGACGACGCGAATCAGCACCGTGGCCCCGCCGGCATCGTTCACGGCGACGGCCGTCAGCGTGTCGCAGATCGATCTCGCCTTTGAGGCGAACGCCTTGGGGCATCCGGTGGTGATCGTATTCAACACGACGGGGAACGATGATTTCACGGCACCGGAAGGTGCGCCGCCCGCGGTGGGCCAGGCGTTTGCGGGCGGCACGCTGATCTACAACGGGACGGGCGTCAGTCACGAACACACCGGGCTGGATTCCTGCCGGGAGTACTTCTACCGGGCGTGGTCGTACTTCGACACCGAGACGCTGTACTCCATGCCGCTGAGCGACAGCGCCACGACGTTCACCCCGGCGCCGCCGACGGGATTACATGCCAGCGAGACGAACTACTTCGACTTCACGGCGGAATGGGACGCCTCGACGGGCGCGGCGGCCTACCGGATCGACGTCAGCCAGACCGACACGTTCACCGGGGGCTATGGCGCGAGTACGCTCCTGCTGCTGGCGAGCAATGCGGCCACCACGGCCGGCGCCATCACAAATGACTGGTCGGGATGGGATCTGTTCACCGGGTCCGGCTACGTGGGCATGATCAAGCCAACATCGGTGATCACGTCTTCGCCGTTCTCCACGATGGGCTTGACCAATCTGACGGTCGACCTGCGGGCGCGCACCTATGGCGGGACGGCGGCGGGGACCACCAACATTGTGATTTCCATTTCGACGAACAACGGCCTGGACTGGGCGGTGATCGGCACGGTGGCGCCGTGGGTCAATACCCTGCAGGTTATGCCGACGGTGACCAACACGACGCATCTGGGATATCCCGAGACGCGGATCCGCTGGCAGGTGCCCGGGGCCGACAACACCCGCGGCGTGGGCGTGGAACGCCTGGTGGTCCAGGGCTGGCAGGCGGGCGAATACACGTCGGCGTTCGTGGACGGCTACGAAAACCGCCTGGTCGAACTGCCGGACACCAGCGTCGTGGTGACGGGGTTGACGGAAAACACGACCTATTACTTCCGCGTTCGGGCAGTGGGCGACGGCGGTTGCGTCAGCGAGAACACGGCCACCGAAGACGTGACGACGGACACGGGTTCGCCGCTGGCGCCGGTGTGGCTGGTGGCCACCAAGGGAACCTTCACGGACCATGTGCGCGTGACGTGGGAGAACGTGGCGGACGAAGACGGCTATACCGTCTGGCGGCATACGCTGGATCTGCCGGGCAGCGGAGTGGAAATCGGCACAACGACTGCCAATGAGACAACCTATGACGATGATACGGCGGTGCCGGGTCTGGTGTACTACTACTGGGTGACGGCCACCAATGCGATTGGCTCGAGCCCCATGAGCCCGTCCTACATGAACGACAACCTCGGCTACCGGCGGCTGCTGGCGCCAACCGGCCTGGAAGCGTCGGACGGGATTTCGACCAATCATGTGGAAATTACCTGGACCGGGGTGGAGGGCGCGACGGACTACCGGCTCTATCGCAACATCGATCCGGACCCGGCGTTGGGCGCGCTGTCCGACATGGGGTTGCGCACGAGCGGCTACTTGGACACGACGGCGATTCCGGGCCAGTTGTATTGGTACTGGGTGATGGCGGAAGCCAACACCAGTTCGAGCACCAGCGACTGGAGCATCGTGGATACCGGTTATCGCAAGCTGGCGCCGCCGCCGAACGTGCAGGCCACCTACGACGTGCATGCCGACAAGATCGTGGTGACCTGGTCGGACGTGGTCGGCGAAACCGGCTATGCCCTCTGGCGCAACACCGTCAACAGCTTCGACGGAGCGTCGTATGTGAACACGGTGGGGGCCAACACGCTCACGCACGACGATTTCACCCCGGCGGCGGGCGTGGAGATGTTCTACTGGGTGTTGGCCACCAACAGCACGAGTTTGAGCACCAGCGATCCGCAGGCCAATGGCGCGCTGGGCCGGCGGCTGAATCCCAATCTGCCCGTGGTCACCACGGCGGACCTCGGCGGGATCACGGCCGGGACGGCCAACGGCGGCGGCAACGTCCTCAGCCAGGGCGCCTCGCCCGTGACGGAACGCGGCGTGGTCTGGAGCGTGAACCCGAATCCGACGATTGCCGACGACATGGACACCCATGCCACCGGCGGGCTCGGGGCGTTCACCAACCTCCTATCCGGGCTGCTGGCCAACCAGTTCTATTACGTCCGGGCCTACGCCGTGAACGATTCGGGCATCGTCTATGGCGCTCAGAAGAGCTTCCAGACGACCTGCTTCCTGACCGCCGTTCCGACGGGGCTGCATGCCAATCCGACCAATGGGACGGACTTTACGGCGCGGTGGGATGCCCTGCCGGGCGCCACCCACTACTTCCTGGATGTCAGTGAATATCCTTCGTTCGTGGAGGGCGGCAGCGACGACCCCGTGATCTTCGAGAACTTCGCCGGGTTCACGGCGTTGGGCGGCTCGCTGGATCGCAGCGCCAATCTCGATGAATACCTGGCGGACGCGGGGTGGACCGGCGACCGGGTCTTTGAAAACGCGGGCGAGGCCAAGCTGGGCACAACCACGGTCAAGGGCTTCCTGACGACGCCGGAGCTGGACCTGTCGGCCAACGAAGGCCTCGCCACGCTGACGTTCGACGCCCGCGAATGGGACGGCGACAACACCGTGGTAGAGATCCAGGTGGCCCCGGACGGCGAAACCTTCGCCCGGTCCGGCGAGTTGATCGCGCTGACGGGCGACATGACGCCCTATGCGCACGCGATCACCAACGGGACGGAAACGACCAAGGTTCGGATCTTTGCGTTCGGCGCAAACCCGGAACGCTTCTTCCTGGACAACTGGAAGATCATGCAGATCACCGGCGACCCGTCCTACCTGCCGGGCTTCTCGAACCTGTACGTGTCGGGCACCAGCCAGTTCGTCGACGGGCTGGAGACCAATAGCCTGTACTACTTCCGCGTGAGGGCGGCGGGCGTGGGCGACTGTCTGAGCCGGAACTCCGAACCGAAGGAAGTGGAAACCCGTGACCTGTCGCCGCTGGGTCCGTCGAACGTGCAGGCGACGGACGGGGACTTTGATGACAAGGTGCAGGTGACGTGGGATGCCTCGAGCGGGGCGACGCACTACATCCTCTTCCGCAACGGCGATGACGACACCTTCAACGAAGCGATGGAAGTGGACATCTTCACGTCCGCGACGCTGCTGTACGACGACACGGCGACAGTGCCGGGCAAGCTGTACTGGTACTGGGTGGTGGCCTCGAATGCATACGGGGCCAACGTCAGCGGTCACGATGAAGGCTACCGGCGCCTGCCGGTGGTGGCGGATGTGGCCGCCACCGACGGAGCGTACACGGACAAGGTCGAAGTGACGTGGACGGGCCTGGCCGGAGGCAGCGGCCAGACGGGCTACGCGATCTGGCGCAGTTTCACCAGCGATCCCGAATCGGCGGAGTGCATCGGCGAGGCCGCGCACGACGAGACGTCGTTCGACGACGACAACGGCTTCCCCGGCCAGTTGTACTACTACTGGGTGCGGGCGACCAACAGCGAGAGTGCCAGCATGGGCCTCTGGGGCACCTCCGACGCGGGCTATCGCAAGCTGGCGGTGGTGGCGCCCCTGGACGCCTCCTACAACACCTACGACGACATGGTCCGGCTGACCTGGGACGACAGCGAGGGCGAAACCGGCTACTCGATCTGGCGCAGCACGGTCGATAACTACACCCTACTGGATCCCGAAACCCACCTGATCCGCCTGGTGGAAGCCGACGAATCGGGCTATGACGACGACGAGGCCGTGACCGGCGTCGAGTATTACTACTGGGTGCTGGCGACGAACGACACCAGCCAGAGCCAGAGCGACTTCCAGGTCTCGGGCGCGCTGGGTCGCCGCGCGCAGGTGCCGCCGACGGTCTTCACGCTGGGCATCAGCAACAACATCCTGGGGTCCGCCATGGGTGGCGGCGATGTGCTGGACGCGGGCGGGTCGGCCGTGACCGTCCGCGGCGTGGTCTGGAACACAACGGGCAGCCCGACCATTGCAGACTCCTCCACTCAGGATGGTTCGGGTCTCGGCAGCTACTCGAGCCTGATCAGCCCGACGGCGGGTGGCGAGACCTATTACGTGCGCGCCTACGCCCAGAACGAAGAGCGCATCGCCTATGGCCAGGTGGTGACCTTCGTGGCCGAATGCATGGACGAGCTGCCGACCATCCTGCCGGCGACCGAGATCACGGCCAACAGCTTCCAGGCGAACTGGGAGTCCTCGGACGGAGCCATCAGCTATCGTCTCGACGTCAGCACCAACGAGACGTTCCTGGGCGACTACGAGCCCAACGTCGCCGTCTATCACAACGGCACTCTGGGGCAGGGGACCGGCGGGGAGTGGACCGAGACGGAACTGATCCAGTCCGCGGGCTATCTGGGCTTCCGCACCAATGCCGCCGTGCTGATCACCCCGCCGATGGATTTCGACGCCAGCACGTCCGAGGTGCTCTCGTTCCGCGCCCGCATCTTCGGCGGCGGCGGCAACGGCGACTTCCGCAACCGCATTACGGTATCGATCTCGCTCAACAATGGGGAAGAGTGGACCGAACTGGGACGGCGGACCCCGGTCAACACGACCATGACGGCCATGGAGCCCTTCGACCTCAGCGCGTACGACGGCACCCAGATCCGGTTCAAGCTGGAAACACTCCTGTCATCCGGCGGCGTGGGCGCGGGCATTACGGATGTGGCGGTGACGAACATCCTCGATCCCCTGGGCGTGTTCATCCCCGGCTATGCGGACCGCACCGTGGAGGGGGCGTATGCCTCCAGCGAGGTGGTGACCAACCTTCTGCCGGAAGTGAACTACTACTACCGCGTGCGTGCCTATGGCTCGGAAATTTGCACCAGCGGCAATTCCGCGACCGAACCGGTGACGACCCAGCCCTACATGGCGGTTTGGGACGGCGGTGGCGGCAACAGCCGCCACTGGACGGTCCCGGCCAACTGGGTGGGCGATGAAGTTCCCTTGACCAACTCCATCGTGTTTTTCTACCAGGACATCAACGGCATCAGCTCCGCCATCAACCTCGACGGCGATCAGGTCGTCCGTGGGGTTCGTTTCACCGACAACGCGTCGGCCAACGTGAACATCCGCAGCAACCGGTTGTCGATCTTTGGCGGTGGCGTACTTGTGGCCAGCGATTCGAGCGGCGAGCACCAGATCAGCGCCGATGTCGCCCTGATGCAGAACCAGGGCTGGACCAACGCCTCGGCGGCGGACCTGGCGCTGTCCGGTACGCTGACGGGGTCGGGCGCGGTTCAGAAGTGGGGCACGGGCCGGATCGTGTTGAGCGGCGAGGATAGCACCTGGTCGGGCGTGATGACCGTCCGCGAGGGGGCGCTGCAAGTCCGCAGCGCTAGCGCGCTGGGATCGACCGGCGCAGGCACCGTGGTGGCCGACGGGGCCACGCTGGAAGTGAACGGCGCCGGGGCGGCCGTCAGCTTCGATGTGGAGCCGCTGACGATTTCAGGCTCCGGCGTGTCCGGCGGCGGAGCCTTGCGGTTCGTGCAGAACAACGTGACCTGGCGCGGTCCGATCACGCTGGCCGCCGATGCCCGCATCCAGGCGGCCAGCAATTCACCGGCGGCAACCGGCGCGATCGACATCGGCGCCCATACGCTGGCGGTGGGGGTGGACGCCGAGGCGACCGAATTGCGCCTGGGCGGGGCCTTGGTCGGCACGCGGGATGCCGCTGACGAATACGCCGTCATCAAGGACGGCCCGAGCCGCCTGCAGTTGACGGGCAACAACCCGTTCCTGACGGGCAATTTCCACTTCCAGGAAGGCGAAATCCGCATCGGCAGCGCTACGGCAGTGGGGCAGATCGGCCTGCTGGTTTTCGGCAACAACACGGTGATGAAATCCTCCAGCGCGGCCGATTATGACATTTCGCGGCCGGTGCGGCTGGACGGCAACGTGTCCTTCGGCGAGGCGGCGACGCGGACGGGATCGCTGACGTTCGGCGGCAACATCAATCTGGGCGGGGCCATGCGGACGATCGCGGTCAGCAATCCGGTGACCAAGTGGGTGGAATTCGTGGGCAACGTGTCCAACGGCGGACTGACCAAGGCCGGTCCGGGCCTGCTGGTCCTGAGCGGGACCAGCACCTACGGCGGCGGAACGACGGTCAGCGGCGGCACGCTGGAGGGAACCACCGACAGCCTTCAGGGCAACATCCTCAACAACGCCTGGGTGGTCTTCCGGCAGACCGAAGACGGCACGTATGCGGGATCCATGAGCGGATACGGTACGATGACCAAGGATGGCCTGGGTTCCCTGACCATCAGCGGAGTGAACACCTTCGAGGGTATCACCATCGTCAATGAAGGCCTCCTGATCATGGAAGGTTCGTCGGCCCAATCCGCCCACCTGGTAACCGGCGGCGGCGCGCTGCTGGGCGACGGGACCATCGGCGACCTGACCATCGATGGCATCGTTCACCCCGGCGCAGACTTTGACGAGATCGGGACGCTGAACGTATCGAATGTCTATCTGTCGGGCAACGGGATCTTGCGGATCGACATGGCGGACATCACCGGCGTGGCGGGAACCGATTGGGACCGGCTCCTCTCCGCGGGCAGCATTACAGTGGACGCCACGGCCATGAATCCCTTCCGCATCGAAATGGTTGGGGACCTGACCGGATTTGACCCGCAACAGCCCTGGTCGTGGAAGATCATGGACGCCGCCGAACCCTATCTCACCGGGTTTGCCCGCGAAAAGTTCGTGGTGGACGTTTCGGGCCTGACCGGCGCCGGTCTGGATGGTGTTGCCTTCGTCGTGACCGAGTACGGCGGCGACCTGCACATCGAATACCAGATGCCGGGCATCGAAGTGCAAGGCCTGAACGAAGCCGTGATCGCCAACGGCGAGGATACGCCCTCTCTGGCCAAGGGAACGGACTTCGGCTTGACCTCGGTGAATCTCCCGTTCGAGCAGATCTTCTGGGTCAAGAACACCGGCCTGGGGCCGTTGGTGTTGGGGGAGGTCGATGTGACCGGCGGCGGGGGCTATTTCTCCGTGGCGGAACAGCCGCCGCCGACCATTGATCCGGGCGAGCTCGGCGCGTTCACCATTTCGTTCCTGTCCGCCCTCACCGGGACGAACACGGCGACGGTATCCATTCCCAACAACGTGTATGGGCAGACACCCTACACATTCGACTTGCGGGCCGTGGCGGGCATTTCCGCGCCGTCCAATTTGTTCGTTTCCGCCGACCTGCATGAGATGGTGCGGTTGAGTTGGATCCGGAGCGAAACGCCGGTGATCCTGCTGCACCGTTCGGGCGAGGATTTCACGGGCAGCCCGGAGGACGGCACGGAGTACAGCGTGGGGGCCAGCGTCGGAGGCGGAACAGTCATCTACAAGGGCTTGGCCGAGAATCTGGACCATGAAGTCGCGCAGAACACGACCAACTTCTACGCCATCCATTCCGTGGCGGGGACCGGAGGGGATTCCGTTTATTCCATGGGCGTGACCGCCTATGAAGCCTATACGCCGACATTCCCGGCCGGCCGGATCCTGGAGCCGTTCTCCCGGACCAACAGCTTGACCTTGAACGGGGTCGACCGCGGCCAGGGCTGGAGCGGGGGCTGGGCCGTGAACGACGGAACCTTCACCATCGGAACGAACAGCCTGGTGGCGCCGCTTGGGTACCCCATGGTGGGCGGCAACCTGGCCCAGAGCACGGTGGGCGATGATGAAGAGGCCCGGGCCACGCGCAATTTCGCCTCCACCCTGACGACGGACCTGTACATCAGCTGGGTGATGCGGGTGGAGAATCCGGGCGCCGCCCCGTATGCCGGCATTGATGTCCTGGGCTCGGGTGGGACCCGGTTGTTCCGCCTGGGCCTGCCCGAAGGCAGCGCCACCGCGGGCATCCAGCGCCTGCCCGGCGGCAACTCCAGCAACACCGCCCTGACGGTCGAGGCCGGTTTGGACTACACTTATGTGGCCAAGATGGTCAAGTCCACCAAGACCGTGTACCTGTTGCGGTACGCGACCACCAACATCATCCAGCCGGCGGCCACGGATGAACCCGCCTTGGCCAACTGGCACGCGGTGTACCGGATGAACGATCTGGCCTCCACCGACATTTACGGCCTGCGCCTGGCGGCGGGGGGAACCACCGGCCCGGGTACGGTGAAGTGGGATGAAATCCGCGTGGCCAACAACTGGACCAACCTGTTCGATGTCGGCCGGCAGCCGGTGTGGGACGGCGAAGGCAACCAGCAGTGGTTCCAGGCCCGCAACTGGGTCGGCGATCAGTTGCCGCGCCAAGGCGTGGAAGTGGTCGTGTTCTACAAGACCATCAATCGCAATCCGATCCATTTCAACCCCAACGCGGCGCGCTATGACCTGCTCGGCCTCCGCTTCGATGAACGGGCCCACGAGAGCGTGGTCATCGGCTTCCCGGGCGGAACGGCCAATTCCATCATGTACCTGTGGGAGCAGGGCCTGGAAATCCAGAATTCGTCGGGCTCGCATACGATCGCGATTCCCCACATCCGGCTCCATCGCGACCACGAGTGGAAGAGCACGTCCACCAACGTGTTTACGTTCGCGACCGGCATCCAGGGCGATGCCAAGGTCACGAAGACGGGCCCGGGCCGCATCCATCTGGTCGGCACCGGGGCGGCCGGCATCCGCAATTCGTTCAGCAATACGCTGACGATCGCGGAGGGTGTCATCAGCATCCAGGAGCCTTGGGCGCTGGGCGCCACTTCGCACGAGACCATCGTGACGCCGGAAGGCGCGCTGGAATTGAGGCCCATTGTCTCGACCATCTATACCAACGAGCCGTTGACGTTGTCCGGCTGGGGCATTGACGATGGCGGGGCGCTGCGCAACGTGGCGTTCAGCAACCGCTGGACCGGGCGGATCACGCTGGCCGACCATGCGCGCATCCGGGCGGATGCCGACAGCGTGTTGACCGTTACCGGCGGGATTGACGGCATGAACGGCAACCAGGACCTCTATCTCGGCAGCGACGGCCCGATCAACATTGTGTCCAACGGCATCCTGGAGAACCTGCGGCACCTCATCAAGGACAGCGCCAGCACCGTGACGCTATCGGCCGCCAGCGCGTGGGTGGGCACGACCTACCTCAGCAACGGCATGTTCCGGACCCTGCTGCCGGAGTCCACTTCACCGACGACCCCGTTCCGGATCTCGGAGGGGGCGGTCTTCAATCTGTCCAACTTCGACCAGACGATTGGCTCGCTGGAGGACGGCGATGACGACGAGCCCGGACGGGCGGGCGAGGTGTGGCTGGGCAGCGGCTGGCTGACGACGGGCGGCAACGGCAGCAACACGATCTGGAGCGGGGAGATCAGCGGCACGGGCGGCCTGCATAAGCGGGGGCTGAGCACCATGATCATGGCCGGCACCAACATCTACAGCGGCCTGACCACGATCAGCAACGGCATCCTGGTGGTGCGCGGCGCCACCCCGTATTCGCATCACCACGTGGTGGCTCCCGGCATCCTGATGGGCACCGGCCCCGTCGGCGACTTGACCGTAGCCGGCACGGTGGACCCCGGCGATGAAATCGACGATATCGACATCTTCGAATCGGGCGACGTCCTGCTTTCGGGCGACGGCGTCATGCGCGTGGACATGACCAGCATCGAGGGCGAACCCGGCGTGGATTGGGACCTGCTCAATTCCTACGGCGGCATCACGGTGCAAGGCAACGGCACCTTCACCTTCCGCCCGGCGGGCAGTCCCGTGGGCTTCGATTCCGCCAGCAATTACGCCTGGCGCGTCATGAGCGGCGTGTCGCCAATCGAAGGCTTCGCGGTGAACCGCTTTGCGGTGGACACCTCGCTCTTTTCGCCAACTCTTGACGGCGGGCAGTTCAGCGTGATGGCCGACGGCAATGACCTGTACCTGACCTTCACCACCGGCGGCGGCATCCCGGTCTGGGACGGCGGCGGGGCGGATGCGCGCTGGGGCACCGCGGCCAACTGGGTGGGCGACATGGTGCCGTCCGCCGACAAGATCCATACGTTCTACGTCGGGCTGGATTCCGGCGCCAACATCCAACTGCAGGCCAACCAGTCGGTCCGAGGCCTGCGCTTCAATGATCAAGCGGACACCTCGCTGGTCTTCAGCGGAAGCCGCCTGACGATCAGCGAAGGGGGCATCGCCGTTGATGCGGGCTCGGCCGGCGCGCATACGCTGGCCTGTCTGATCCAACTGAATGAGGATCAGGCCTGGACGAACCACTCGGATGCGGCGTTTACCGTTAGCGGCGTTATTTCGAGCCCGGGCGCCCACCCCCTGCGCAAGACCGGCATGGGCAAGGTGATTCTCTCCGCCAATAACAGCTTCAACGGAGGTCTGTTCATCGACGAGGGCTCGCTGCAACTCAACTCCAGCACCAATGCCATGGGTGCCGGGACGCTCACCGTCGGCACCAATGCCACGCTGGAACTGAACGGGCCGTTCAACTGGCGGCCGGTCACGACCTACCTCTACGGAACCGGCACCAACGGCGGCGGCGGCATCCGGCAGATTTCCGCGGGTCTTGGCGAATGGCGCGGCAACGTGGTGCTGGGCGAGGACTCGCGCATCGCCATACCGGCGGGCTCCTTCGCCACCCACGGGAACCTCCAGGCCGGCGCGCATACGCTCTATATCACCAACACGTTCAGCTTCACCATGCAGGCCGGCCAGATAACGGGCACCAAGACGGACGACGACGGCGCGCTGCACAAGAGCGGGGCCGGTGCCCTCTTCCTGCGCGGGTCTACCCTGGAGGGGAGCCTGACCATTGCCCAGGGCGTCGTACGCCTGGCCGAAGACCTGACGGATGGCGGCGGGGCGTTGCGGATGCTGAATACCGCGGTCCTGACCGCGAGCAACAACGCGGAGCGCATCGTGGCCAAGCCGGTCGTCATCGAAGGCAACGTGGCGTTGAGCGCCGCGGGCACGTTCTCGGGCCACTTGCAACTGACCAACACGGTGGACCTCTCCGGCGCGCAGCGGATCGTATCCGTGTCCAACCTCGTGACCATGAGCGGGGTCGTGGATAACGGCGGGTTGACCAAGACCGGCCCCGGCACCCTGACCCTGTCGGCCGAGAATATTCACGCGGGCGATACGATCGTCAGCGCCGGCGCCCTGGTCGTCAGCGGCACTTCCGTCGATTCGTTCCATCGCGTCTTCTCCGGCGGCACGCTGCGGGGCGCCGGCTCCATCGGCCAGTTGGCCATTTCTGGTACGGTCGATCCGGGCAATACCGTCGGCGCGGCCGGCACCCTGAACACCAAGACGGTGACCTTGAACGATGGCGGCATCCTGCGCGTGGACATGCCTTCGGCCGACATGACGGGCACTCCCGGCGTGGACTGGGACCTGCTGGTGTCCTCGGGCGACATCGGCGTCCCGGCGGACCCGGGGCTCTTCGCCATCCGCCTGGCCGGCGCCGGCGAGGGGTTCAACCCCGGCATCAAACAGAGCTGGAAGATCATGGACGCCGGCGAATCGGTGCTGAACTTTGATGAAGCCCGCTTCTGGGTGGACACGTCGCTCTTTGCGCCGCCGCTGTACAACGGACAGTTCAGCGTGATCCATGACGACGAAAACGAAGACCTGTACCTGGCCTTTGTGCCGTCGGTCGAAGACGCCGACTTCTTTGAAGTGGAATCGGCCGGGCCGACCTCGATGACGCTGAACTTCTACCTGAACGGCGCGGGGCAGGATGTCGTGATCGTGTACAACGACACCGGCGTCTTCTCGTCGCCCTCGGGCGTTCCGCCGGACATGGGCGAAGACTTTGCGGGCGGCAAGGTGGCCTATGTGGGGGGGGGGCAGCCGCAGCAGACCCACGAAGGCCTCACCAGTTGCACCCGCTACTACTACCGGATGTTCTCGTACTACGACGGACGCTATTCGGACGGGCTGGATGACGACGACATGACCGATGCGCCGCCGGCGCCGGTCATCCTGGGGGCCACCGCCATCGGGAACACCAGCTTCATCGCCAACTGGGAGGCGACCACCGGGGCGACGGGCTACCGGCTGGATGTCAGCAGCAACGCCTTCTTCACCGGCGGCGGGGTGGGAACGTCCTCCGCCTTCCTCCACCAGGGCTTTGAAAGCGCCCCGGCCGACAACTGGCTGATCTACAGCGGCAGCGGCTTCATCTCCTCCGATAATCTGCCCACCGATTCGCCCTCGAACGGCCGTATCCGCACCGGCAGTTATTCCTGGCAGCGACGGAGCGGCTCGGCCACGCTGCAACTGGCCCAGAGCTCCATCGACGGCTTTGCCTCCCGCACCGTCAACGTACACATCGCCAGCATTTCCACCAACAACACCAACGGTGCCGACGCCGCCGACGTCGTCCGCATCTACGTCGCACTGGATGGCGCCGCTTTCTCCGCGACGCCGGACATTACCCTTGCGGGCAACAACAACGCGCGGTGGGGCTTCAACGCCACGGGCGTGGTGGCCACCGTCGCGGGTACGCCGGTCAGCGTCTCCGCCCCGCAGGGCGGGGGGCCGAACCTCAACAACTACGCCACCGCGCGCATCTCCATCCCGGATTCCGCGTCGACCCTGGCCATCAAGATCGAGGCGGTCAACGACGCGGCCGCGGAGGTTTGGACCATCGACGACGTGCAGATTACCGGCGTCGCCGTCGCCTCGAGTTTCGTGGACGGCTACGAAAACCTCTACGTGGACGGGACCAGCCAGCTCGTCGAAGGCTTGGAACAGGACGTGACCTATTACTACCGCGTGCGCGCGGAAAGCGACGGCGGCTGCGTGAGCGCCAATTCGGAAACCCAACCGGTCATCACCACGGAAGACCCCCCGAGCGCCCCGCTGAACGTGACCGCCTCGGACGGCACCAGCACCAACCACGTCGAACTCGAATGGACGGACGTCCTGACCGAGACAGGCTATTACCTCTATCGCGGCACATCCGATGTCTTCGGCGAGGCCGAGCACATCCAGACCCGCGGCATGAATGTCACCAATGCGCTGGATACCACGGCGGTGCCCGGCCAACTCTACCACTACTGGATTGTCGCCACCAACCAGAACGGGGCCGGCCTGCCGAGCGATCCGGACACCGGCTACCGTAAGCTGCCCGTCGTGACCGGCGTGGCGGCCACGGATGAAGTGCATCTGGACAAAGTGGTTGTATCCTGGACCGACGGCCCCGGCGAGACGGGCTATGCCATTTGGAGCAGCCTATACCCCGATCCCGCGACCGCGGCCTGGCTCGGGACGGTTGCGGCGGACCAAACCAGCTTCGATGACGAGTCCGCCGTGCCGGGCTGGTTCTACTACTACTGGGTGCTGGCCACCAATTCCACCAGCGAAAGCACCAGCGACTGGAGCGCTTCCGCCATGGGGGTTCGCATTCCCATCGATGCGCCCGAAGTGGGTTCCCTGCGGCTGGACGGCCGCGAAATGGTCCGGGCCTCCATCACGGCCAATTTGGCCGGCGATGAGATGCTGGTGCTGCACTCGACAACCGGGCCCATCCTGACCCATCCCGGGCCCCATACCAATTACACCCAAGGCACGACGATCGGGGACGCGACCATCGTGTACAAGGGGCCCGCCCCCGGCTTCCAGGAGCATGTCATTTTCGCCAACACCACCAATCACTACCGGTTCTACAGCATCCAGGAGTACGGCGATCCGGTGACGTGGTACTACTCCGACGGGTTGATCTTCGGCACCCCGCTGATCACCATGCCCTATCCGGAGAACGTGTATTCGGAGACCTTCTCCTACACGAACGTGACCTTGAGCGTCGGCAGCTTCACCAACAAGTCCGGCGGCCACCAGTGGACGGGGGCCTGGAGCCTCTCGACCGCCGGCGAGGGCCATGGCTGGACCGTCCAGACCAACGGCGTGTCCGGGCTGCCGGTCTTCGCCGAAACGAAGTCGAACTATCCGACCGTGGTCGGCAACCGCGCGGTGCTGGAAGCCAATGGCACGGGCCACAACGCCGCCCGTCGCACCATCACCACCACCAACAGCGGAACCCTCTTCGTCGGCGCCGTCGTGGCCTACAAGTGGCACGGCACGGACAAGTACATGACCATCGGCCTGATGAACGGGAACGACACCGAAATCGAATTCGGCAAGGTATACGGCCGGCAAAACTACTTCGATATTCGCCGCAACAATGCCAACGGCGACGTGTCGATGTACGAAATGAAGGGCTGGGACGAAACCGGCGGCACCGACAACTGGTACTGGATGGTCATCAAGTACGACTTTGATGAGGGTGGCGGCACGGCCTACGCCAAGTGCTTCTATCAGGGCAACGACATTCCGTACAACGAGCCGGCCCTGAATGAATGGGATGCGGTCTGGTCCGGCATGGGCATCGAGCAGTTCACCGCCATCGAGCTCAAGGGCGGCAGCGACGACGGCTGGCTGGGCGGGGCCATCTGGGATGAAATCCGCGTGTCGAGCATCTGGCCCGAACTGATCGGCCAGCCCGGCCTGATCCCGACTCCGCCGATCATCGACTTCGGCGAGGTGGAATCCACGCTCTCGAGCAATATTACGGTCTGGATCGCCAATCGTGGCGGCGACAACGTGCCGCTGTTCATCGACAACGATCCGGCCATCACCCTCGACGGGCTCGACGCCGAGAGCTTCACGTTCAGCCCCGACCGGTTCCCGGACATGTTGACCTACCTGCAAAGCAACAGCGTATCCGTCACCTTCTGGCCCACCAACGTGGGGCCTTACGAGGCCACGCTGTGGGTGCAGAACAACTCCGGCGTGAACCCGTACCCGATCCAGATCGTCGGCACGGGCGTGCCGACCGTCTCCACCAACCTGCCCGAGGTCAAGACCTACGAGGTCGGCGAGGGCCGCTGGCTCACCGACGCCATGGTCACCTCCGGCGTCTATTCCGTCGCCGCCGAGGTCTTTCATGTCCGCGGCATCCTGAGCGCCTCCTACGACATCCTCGACCCCGAGGGCGGCTACGTCGTGCAGGATGAGCCGTTCAGTCTGTGGGAATCGGCGGACGGCATGACCGTCCGGTTGTCGGATGAGATCCGCACCGGCCACTGGCCCGCGCCGCCGTCCGACGCCTATCTGCTCCAGGTAACGATGATGGCCTCGAACCTGATCGGCGCCACCCAGACGATGTATACCGCCGATGGCGTGGTCACCACCCCGGATCTCTTCTTCACCGAATACGTCGAAGGATCGAGCAATAACAAGGCGATTGAAATCTATAACGGGACCGGCGTCGGCGTGGTGCTGACCAATTACGGTATCCGTTTCCAGGCCAACAATGGTACGGGATGGGGCGGTTATACCGAATTGCCCGATGTCATCCTCGGGCCCGGCGGAACCTTTGTCATTGTCCACGAACTCGCCGCCGATGAAGATTTGCTGGCCCGAGCGGATTGGCTGAATACCGCCGTCTGCAACTTCAACGGCGACGACTCGATCTTCCTGATGAAGGGCCTAGGCGAGGAAGTCCCCATCGACGCCATCGGCTCCAGCCCCAGCGGCGGCTACTTCGGCGAAAACCTTACCTTGCGCCGCCGGTCGTTCGTCACCGCCAACGCCCCGGTCTACAACGCGCTGGAATGGGAGACCCTGCCAATCGACACCTTTGATGGTTTGGGCTGGCACGACATGGACGGTGCCCTCGGCCTGCCCATGTGGATCACGGTGGAGGACGATGATGTCGATGCGCCGGTCATCTCCCTGGTGCGCGTCAACGGAACCGCGCCCACGGCCGGCACGCCGGGCCCCGGAATCCTCTTCTGGGACATTCCGGCGGAAGGACTCCCGATCACCTGGAACATCCAGGACACGGGCAGCGGCTTGCTGGCCGCCAGCCATCACTACAGCCTGCGTTTGGGAACGGATGTCGTAGCCGCCGGTTACCTGAATGGCAGTGAAGACGGGGATGGACAGTCCGAAGCCATTTCGCAGTCCGTGGACGTGCCCAAGGCCTCCTTGGGCCATGGCGAGTACGTCCTCGGCCTGGCCGGCGCCGATTACGACCTGGAATGGGTCGGCGACTCCCTGTCGACCTCCAACCAGTACTTCTTCCGCATCCTGGCCGGGGAAATCGAGGTCGAGCCGACCTCGCTGGACTTCGGCCAGGTGGGCGTGGGCCTGACTTCGAACCTGACGCTGACCGTTCACAACCACGGCAACACGGCGCTGACCATCTCCGAGTTCGAGTTCATCGGCACCGGATTCGCCTTCTTCGAGGCGGACCGCGCCGACCTGGTCGTGCCGGCCAACGACTCCGCCGAGGTGACCATCTCCTTCATGCCCGTCGGCGGCGGCACCTTCAACTGGACCCTTGTCCTGCACAACGACTCCGCCAACGATCCGGCCCTGACGGTTCCGCTCTCCGGCAACTGCTATGACCCGGAAACCATGCCGCCGGTCATCGTCGACTATGTGCTGGAAGACTTCCTGTCGACGCCCAACGTGGTGACCGACCATGCGGGCGCCAATGGAGAACTCCTGGCGACCTTTACGATCTACCAGATGGTGGGCATGCAGCCCGTTGGCGCCTCCTTCGACCTGATCTATCCGGACGGCTCCATGGCGGTCGAGGATGTGCCGCTCTCGCTGGTCGGCACCGTCGAGATCGAAGGGCAGACCTGCCACGTGTTCGAGGGCGTTCCGCCTCCGTTCTATCCCGCTACGCTCGGGTTCTACACCGCGCGCGTCACCGCCGTCAGCGCCAACGGCATCGAAATGATCAACGAAGTCAACTTCCAGGCCGTCGACAGCGGGATCCAGACCCTGACGGAGACCTTTGACAGCGTCGCCAACAACAGCGGGTCCTATTTGTCTGGCACGGTTGAAGACGCCGACTGGGGCACGTGGACGTTCACGGACGCCCTGTGGAACCAAACCCTGTACGGCACCAAGGCCCCGACGCTGCGACAGGCGGGCACCCTGGTGTCACCAGCCTTGGATCGCGGGTTGACCCAGATCTCGTTCGATTACCGCCGGCCGTTCTCCGAATCCGGCAGCTACGAGGTGGACGTGCTCGTCAATGGCGACGTGGTGGGGACCGTGACCGACATGCCGCCCGACACCACCACGGTCTATTCGTTCCTGGCCACCGGCCTCGACTACTCGGGCGAGGTGGTGATCTCGATCATCAACCGAGCGCCAGCCGGCGGTCCCAACACCAAGCGCATCACGATCGACAACATCGCCATCCTGACCGAGGACGTCGACGCCTCCCAGCCCATGATCTTTGAAATGATCGACGAAGATATCGAAGGCCCCATCCATAGCGGGTTCAACGTCGACGATGCCGTGTTCTCGACCTCGGACGTCGAATTCGGCCTGACGGTCACCGGCCTGGTCCTCGATGTCCAGAGCGGCGTCTTCGCTGCCAGCAACCGCTGGACGCTCTACAGCAACGAAATCGCCATCGCCAGCGGCTTCATGACGATGGATCCGGATGAAAACGGCGCGGGCATCGGCGATGAGCCCGCCGGCCTGTCGGCGTTAATCGAGGCGGAACACCTCGAAACCGACGCCTACCAATTCATGTTCCGCATCGAAAGCACCGACTACGACGTGGACCGTCCGCTGGACTGGATCACCACCACCAATGACTATTGGTTCTGGGTGACCACCTTCATCAACGCCCCGACGGAGGTGGTGGCGGAAGCGGACGGCGCGGAAATGGTCGTGATGAGCTGGAACAAGAACGGCGCGCCCGACGTCCTGGTGCTGTGGAGCCACAGCCCCATCACGGTGGAAAGCCTGCCGCCGGACACCTCGTTTGCGGTGAATGATACCTATGAGGGCGCCACGGTGGCCTACAAGGGGCCGTGGGACGGCTTTGAACAGGTCGTGCCGGTCGCTTCACTCAACCACTACCGGCTCTTCGGCGCCGCCGGCAACTTCTACTCCCAGACGTATGCCGAGCCGGTGGAGAATCCCGTGCGGACCCTGACCTACGAAAGCGGCGAAATCGTGGACCAGTTCGCCTATACCAATCTCTTCACATTGGCGCAGAACAACCTGGCCACCGGTCAGGGCTGGAGCGGCGGATGGCAGGGCGACACGCACAAGTACATGGTCGACGACACCAACCTCGTGCACGGCATCAGCGAGTATCCCGAACCCGCCGCCAACAAGCTGCAGTGGATCGATACCAGCTCGTATGAAGTGGACTCTGCCGTCATTACCCGGAAGCTGGCGGCCAGCCGCGCCGGCCGGACCTTCATCGCCTTCATGATGAACTATCTCTACGACGGGGAGAGCAAGTATGTCGGCCTCTCGCTGATGAGCGGGATCGATGCGGATGTCGAGGAAGTCTTCTTCGGCAAGCTGTACAATCAAATCAGACTCGCCGGCTTCGAAGTGCCTGGAGAACATACGGCGACCTCGGCCTATGAACTGAATCCGGGTCACGGCAACGACTTCATGATTGTGGGCGAATGGGATCCGGTCACCAAGACCATCCGCATGTGGGCGTTCCATCCCACGCAGGAAATCCACCAGAACTACGATCCGGATACGGCCATCGCCACCTATACCGACGCCGGGCTGTCCATCGGCACGATCACCGGTATCCGCCTGGGCGCGGGCAGCGCCGCCGGGACGGGCGGCGACGACAAGATTGAACTCGGCCACGTTTACTTCGACGAAGTCCGCGTGGGCTCCACGTGGGACGAAGTGCTGAACTTCGTGCCCCCGAAGGTGTACGACTACGAAGGCGGAGTGGACCTCGAAGGCGTGCACTGGATCTCCGACGCCCAGCTCTCCGCGGCCGATCACAGCTACGACGTGGCGTTCAGCCTCTACCACCGCTCCGGCATCGCCGAGGCCGAGTTCACCCTGCTGGACCAGGAGGATCCCGAAACCGAGCTGTATGCCCCGCGCCAGGAACTGGTCGCCGACGGCATGTGGGGCAGCCGCTATCGCTTCACCCAGACGGTGACGGACCGCCTCCACACCAACGATGTGGCCCTCGGCGCCTACACCACCCGCGTTTGGGTCACCTCCACCAGCCTCAAGGCCACCAACACCATCATGATCGCCGAGTCCGGCGGCGCCGATAACCTGTTCTTCGGCGAGTTCGGCGAAGGCAATAATTGGGACAAGTACGTCGAACTGTACAACGCCACCGGCCGCGATATCGACCTGAGCGAGTACCTCATCGGCAGCCAGACCGATCCGTCCAAGAAATACACCACTTGGAATTTCTGCCGGATCGCGTTGGAGCCCACGATATTGCCGCATGGCGACACGCTCCTGATCCTTAACGGTGGCCGCTGGGGAAGCGTCTCAAACAACGAGACGGTCAATCAAGCCATGCTGGATGTTCTGGATAATGCCGGCCGACCCTATCTATTTACATCGAATTGGGTGCTTCAGGTCAGTGGTGACGATCCGGTGGGGTTGTTCCACCAGTCGAACACCAATCAATGGATCGATGTGTGCGGCATTGGTCCGGACGAAGAAGTGGCGGCTCGCTATATCATGAGCCGTCTCTCGGATGCCGAAGTCCCCCGGCCCTATCCTTATCAAGTCGAACCCACCCAGTGGGACTTCCGTGATTGGGATGGAGATCGGGATACGGGATATGCGAATTTCCTTTCCACCGCCGGCGTATACGACCGCGACGTCGGCAGGGGCGAGATCATCCGGTTCTTCGTGTACGACGATGACACCGAGCCGCCGCGCGTCGGTCCCGCCAGCGTCGTGAAGGTCGGTCCCGACGCCGGGCCTTTCGAAGAGTTGAACAAGGAGCCCGGCAGCACCGAGGTGGTCCTGACGGCCTGGAGCTTCACCAACTTCTCGAGCATCGCGGCCGCATCGGCCCCGTGGCCGGGCAGCCTGTTCAAGGACGGCCCCGCCATCACGTGGAATCCGTCGTACACGCTGCAACTGATCAACACCAATACCTCGACCGGCACGAAGGAAAACAGCTGGTTCGGCGCCTATGATCAGTTCGCCCGAGGTGAAATCTACATGCGCGACGTTGGCACGTGGGGCTTTGGCGAAGGCAATCTGGCCTGGATCCAGTTCGAGTTGGACCTGGTGGCGGCCGATGAGCTGATCTTCTCCTGGGCCGAAAACGGCGGGGCCAACGGCTTCAATAACGCCCGGGTGCTGTGGTCCCAGACCGGCGCGGAGGACTCGTTCGCCGCCGCCGGGGAATGGCCGGCCTGGAAACCGAATATCGGGAATGTATGGACCGTCCGCTTCCTGGAACTGAGCAAGGTCATCCCGCGGGGGATCTCCAAGTTGTACCTGCGTTTCGAGTTTTCGAACTACAATGCCGACAGCGGCTACTACCGGATGGACAACATCCAGTTGACCGGCTATCCCGAGGAATTCCTGGTCTATGACAGCGACATCGCCGCTTCGGATTACAAGCTGCGGATGCGCGGCAATGTGTACGATACGCACAGCGGCTTGCAAGTCGACCAGGCCACCATGAAGATGGGGGCGCGATTGGGTGAGTTGAACGCCGCCAAGACCGCCGAGCGCCTGATCGATGACGGCAAGGATCCGGAGTCCGCCCTGTGGTGGGATGTGTCCCTCTCGCGGGAGGAACTGACCGAACTGGTCATCGCCTCGCAGACCGGCGCCGGCATTCCCTTGACCGTGGATGTGCCCGACGCCGACGCCGATCGGCCGGATGATGAAGCGTGGCTCTACGGCCACCTCGGCCAGTTGCGGATCATCGATAACGACACCGAGCGGCCGAAGTTGACTCTCGCGACCATGCGGCCGCGCAGCGGCATCATCGCCCAGTGGCTCTACACGGATACCCAATCGCTGCTGCCCACCCGCGCCGATTCCAGCGTCGAGGTGTCGGCCATGCAATGCCTGACCACGGCGGGCACCTTCAGCGTGCCACGGTTTGAAGAGAAGGCCCCGGGCCAGTACGCGGTGCGACAGACCGGCTGGCAGTGGGACAGCAAGTTCTACCACGTGGAACTGACCCCGGAAGCCGATGCGGCCATCACCAACATCACGTTCCAGACGCGGGTGGGGAATGTCGAGGGCCCAACCCACTTCTACGTCCGCAAGTTCGTCGGCGGCGAGCAGGTCCAGGTATCCGGTCCGCATTACTTCACAGGCGGAACCATCAATACGGGCACCTGGTACAACATGAACATCAGCCTGTCCGGCGCCAACGCCTTCACGCTGGATGCCGGGGTGGAGACCCAAATCCGCCTGCATCCCTACGGCGCGCCGCATATCGGCGTGAGTTGGTCGGTCTACGGCCTGACCATGTACCAGGGTGAAACCGGCGACGAAGGCGTCACCGAAGTGACCGACGAGGAATTCGCCAGCGGCGCCTTCCAGCTCCGGGGCAGCACATGGGATGCCGGCAGCGGCATCCGCGGCCCGAACGCCGACGATGAGGCCAAGCGCCCGATGTTCTCGCTCAGCACTCCGCAGGGCCACCCGTTCGTGACGGACAAACCGTTCAACTTTGAAGCGGAAATTGAATGCGGCGATGCCCAGACGGAAGAGGAAGGCGTCTTCTATGCCAACCTTCCAACCCCGACCTATACCAACCTGATGCTGGGTGAGTATCGCGGCCATGCCAGCGTGTGGGATGCCGATGACGACCGCACCGATGACGATCTCCAGGTCCGAGCCGATCTGTCGTTCTATGTGGTGGACAACGATATGACGCCGCCCACCGAGGTCGGCACGATCTACGTCAATGATGTCCCCGTTCCGGAAACCGCCCCCGACCGCTTGTCCGTCACCTGGACCAACGAGCCGGTGTTCATTATCAACTTCAGCGAATTGGCCGAGGATCCCGTGGGCGATGAGTCCCTCAGCGAGAAGCAACGCGGCGCCAGCGGCATTGGCGAATACCGCGTGTCCGCGGTCAATGTGGACAGCCTCAGCAACAGCAACCGAGCCAAAATCGGCCGGCCGTTCGCCGTGGCGGCCACCGAAGGCGCCTTGGCCAACTATGGCTTCGAAATGCTCGGCGACGGCCTGTCTTGGACCCTGGAATCCAACAGCTCCATCCAATACTTGAAGGATAATCCCGCCCTCGTCCGCGAAGGCACTAACAGCCTCAAGCAGACCAGCGGCGGCCTGGCCTATCAACTCCTTGAGTTCCGCAACGTGGAAGAGGAGGCCCCGCTCGTCGGCGTGAACGGTTGGTACCGCTCCAGCGATGGCGCGACCTTCCGCATCGAAGCCTTTGCCGCCGACGACCCGGAAACGGTTTTGGCCACCCAGGATCTGAGTCTGCCGGCGACGGGCGGGGGCTGGACGGCCTTCGGGCTTGATCCGGTCGCGGCCGGCGTCAATGCCGGCTTCGAGACCGGCGACCTCTCCGGATGGGAGCTGTTCGGGTCGGGATACCGCATCAGCAGCCATGAGTACGACGTTCGCTCGGGCTCGTATGGCGCCGTGATCGATGTCGATTCCGAAAGCGGCCCCTGGCACGGGTTGTACAAGCTGATCGCCGTTTCCGAAGGCGAAACCTATCAGGCCTCGATCTACATCCGCACGGTCGACCTGGATAACTCCCAGTCGTTCCTCGAAGTCAAGTGGTTCGATGCCGATGGCGTCGCCGGCGGCTATCAGGATGAGGACAAGATCGGCTACGTGGCCACGGCCGGCATTACCACCGACCAGGACTTCACTTTGGCGCAACTGACGGATCTGGTCGCCCCGGCCGGCGCCGTCATGGCCCATGTGGGCGTCGCCGTCAACAAGTTCGGCGAGATCGCCGAGGAAGATACCGACTGGCACGTCTTTGACGACTTCTCGTTCGGCTTCCAGGGCGGCCAGTCCATCGGCGACGGCTCCGTCGAGGTCTTGAAGATCTCCCTGATCAGCGGCGGCGGCAGCGAAACCTATTGGGATGCCCTGCGCCTGTCCGTCGACGTCGGCGCCAACATGCCCTCGATGCGCTTCGTGGCCGATGTGGAAAATCAGGGGCTCATTCCGCAATACCTCTTCGCGGTCGATGCCGACAACAACCGCGCCGGCGACCGGCTCGCCGGCCCGGCCAAGCCGTTCTACATCGCCTACGATGTCACCCCGCCGACCGCGGTGGGAATCGCCAGCCAACCGCTCTCCGTCACCACCGACACCGTCGATGACCCCACCACCCAGTTCGATCTGGAATGGAGCACCGAGGGCGTTGGTCCGGACGATCCGGGGCACGACAACCATCCCACCAAGGTCAGCACCGATCGCGACGTCCTGTCGCCATGGGGCAGCTATAAGATCTACTACGGCACCTACGACGGCATGGATGTGCCGGAAGGCGACCCGGGCGTGGGCTCCGGCAGCGCATTCATCTTCACGAACTTCATCGCCACCGGGCATTACACGAATTGGCCCAGCGTCATGAGGGGCTCGTCCATCACGGATCCCTCCGCAAATCCGACCTATTATGATGCCTTGTCGGATATGAGCCAGGACACCATCCGGCTCTACGACCTGGACTTCGACCAGGAATACGCCGTGGTCATTGTCGGCGTCGACGCCGCCGGCAACGAAGGGTCTGCCAATGTCCATGGCTGGGCCACCAACAATACCATCCGCTTTGCCATCACCAGCGGCTGGGTGGTCGCCAAGGCCAAGGCCCAGGAGGCCTTCGGGGAACATGAAGCCTTCACGCACACGGACGCCGACAACGCCGTGGCCATGGGGTGGATCGCCGCCGGCCAGAAGGATGGCATCGGGACCGTTTCCCGCGAATACGACCTGATCTATTGGGATGCCCCCCGCTTCCAGGAAACGCCCGACAGCACCTGGCTGAAGGTCGCCACCATCCAGACCAACTGGTTCGTGGATGACGGTGGGCAGCATCGCACCCGCGGCCAGATGCGGTTCTACCGCGCATCCTACAAGGATCGGTGGCTGCGCGAAGTGGATGGCAAGCCCCAGCGGCCCATGGTCACGGAGGAGGTCTATGCCCTCCATAACGTCATCCTGTCCCGGGGCCACAACTACGTGGCGCTGCATGGCGTTCCCTATACCAACACCTTTGCCGCGGTCTTCGGCGGAACCAATGTCTTCCCCGGCGGGACCTCCGCCATGCCGGACAGCGGCGGCACCGTGGTCGAATTCTACAACCCGGGCGTCAATGCCCTCCTCGGCGAGGCCTACTACCTCACCACCGATAACAAGTGGCTGAAGGCGGGCGGCATCGATGTCACCGATGTCGTCCAGTCGGAGGACTTCTTCAACCGCGGCTTCTCCATCACCCTGCCGGATCCCCTGCCGGAATACTACCGGCACACCACCGCCCAAGATATCGATCAAACCGATCCCAGCACCGGCGGGCCGCTCCAACTCGATGCCATGATCTGGTCGCCCGTCCTCCGGGTGCCCACCAATGGCTTCAGCCAGGTCATCCAGACCGGGCGCGCCGCCGTCTTCGATCCCAACCAGCCCGGCCGCGTCGAAATCGCCCCCGAAATCCTCTCCTACAACCTGGTCGCCCTGCGACTGCCCGTCGCCGCCACCCCGGGCGAAATGGGGCTCCTCGAAGCCGGCCTGACCAAGGGATACAAGGACTTTGCCGACCATATCTATACCTGGAATACGGCCACCAAGAGCCCCCGCTCCGGCAGCACCATCTATGCGGCTGAAAACGGGGTCTTCCGGTTTGTGGCCAATGACGCGCTCGTCGGCGCCGGCTACTTCAAGCCCAACGATGTCATCGTGATCGTGTCGCGCAACCAGGCCCCGCCGGACAAGCAAGACCCGCCCGGCTCCGGCAACTGGACCTGGCGCTATCACCCGCGCGACTTCTACAGCCTGCCCACGCGCTGGATCGAACCCTCCACCGCGCTGCGCCTGCCGTCCGCCAATCTGTCCTTCAGCTTCGTGGGCGATACCTTCATGCGCCTGAACTGGGATCGCGGCGACGGCCAAAACCGCATCGTCGTGGCTCGCCAGGGCTCGCCGGTCAGTTGGATTCCGGAGAACGGATTCGACCCGGCTCCCTACGTCCAGAACAACTTTGCCACCGCCACCGATATGGGCGGCGGGCATAAGATCGTATACGACGGAAATCGGGACAGCTTCACCTTGTCCGGCCTGGCCCCCGTGACCACCTACCACTTCGTCATCTACGAGTATCAGGGGGTCGGCGCGCAAACCGTCTACCTCGCCACCGGCACTCCGCCGGAGGGCAGCCAGACCACCCGCGCATCCCTGCCGACCACCCAGGCCTCCAACCTGCAGTTCAGCAACGTCGGGCAAGACCAATTGACGCTGTCGTGGACCAGCGGCAACGGGGCCGGACGCATCGTGATGGCCCGGAAAAACGGCCCGGTGGATGTCAATCCGATCGGAGGAAGCAACTACTATGCAAGTGCGGCCTTCGGGCAGGGACCCGAACTGGGCAACGGCAATTATGTGGTGTATGTGGGGAATGGCAGTTCTGTGAACGTCAGCGGCCTCACGCAAGGCAACACCTATCACTTCCAGGTGTTCGAGTATAATGGCAGCGGCGACAGCCTCAATTACCTCATCGGCGGTGAGCCCGCGGCCGCCAAGCGGTCCATCCTGTCGCCTCCGCCCACCGCTCCACCCACGGCGCTATCCCTGACCGTCGTCAACCCGTCCACCCTGACCGTCACGTGGGAGAACGGCGGCGGCGATGGACGCCTGCTGATCGTCCGCGAGGGGTATGCCGTGAATTGGACCCCCACGGATGGCATGGTCCCTCCGGGCATCAATGCCTACTTCCCAGGGGCGGCTCCCCTGACCCCGTTCCCGGCCAACAAGGCATGCTATCTCGGCCCGGAAGACTCCGTCACCATCACCGGTCTGACTCCTGGATGGCCCTACCACGTGAAGCTATTCGAGTACAACGGCACCGGTGAAGCGCTCAGCTACAATACCGACAACGCCCCCACCGCCACCCAAGTCATGCCGGAGTAAAGAGAGCAGCCCACGGGTGGTAACAACGGGGGGGAGGGGCGCGCGCTGTAGCCGCGCTCGCTGAGCGCGGTGGTTCGGTGGCTGCCGCGCCCGACTACTGACTACTGACCTCTGACCTCCGACCTCGGACCTCGGATCTCGGATTACGCCTCCCCGGACATCACCCGCGTCAATTCCGGAAGCGGCAGCCGTTTCAGGACGCGCTGGAGTTGGCGGGTGGCGGCGGGGACGTGGCGCCTGAAGAATTCCAGCCCGGGCTTGCGGGAGAGCACGGCATAGGCGCCGAGGGCCTGGCACAGGCGCTGGACCGCCGCCGGCAGAAAGGCGTCCTCGATCTCGCGGCCTTGCGGGTGCCGGCGGGTGTAGGTGCGCAGCAGCGAGCGCTGCAGGGGTTCATCGAGATCGGCGTAGGGATCGCACAAAAGGCTGGCCAGGTCATAGGCGGCGGGACCGCGGCGCATGCCCTGGTAATCGATCATGACGGGCTGCGTCCCACGGAAGTGGATGTTGCTGGACTGCCAGTCGCGGTGAATCAAGGCTTGCGGGGAAGTGGCCAGTCGTCGGGCCACGGATTGCAACTCGTTGGCGACGGCGGCGAGGGTGGTTTCCGAAAGGCCCGGACGGCAGCGGAGGACGTTGTCGATAAAGTAGGCCTGTTCCCAGGCGTAGAGCTCCGCGTTGAATCCCGGCATGAGGCGAAGTCCCTGCTGGCGGGCGGCGGGCCAGCCATGCAAATGCAGGCGCAGGGTGATGTCGAGAATGCGCAGATAAAGCCGACGGATCGCAGGCGGCGGCAGGGTGGGGAGTTGCGATTGGAGGGTCTCGCCGCCGAGGTCCTCAAAGACCAGCAGGCGGTGGCGGGGCGCATCGAGCAGCAGGCGCGGGACCGGAATGCCGATGGACTCCAAAAAGCGCGTATGCCGCGCATGCAGGCGGTTTTCCGGCCGCTGCGGACTCCAACGGACCAAGAGGACGGAGGGTGTATGGTATTTATAAATAGTATAATATCGGGGGTCGCGGATGGGTAGCCGGAAAAACTCGCGGGCGGAGCCGCGCGGGGGCAGAACCTCGATCGGCGCAAGGGGGGATTCGGGCAGGAGATGGGCTTGCCGCAGGCCGCGCTGCTCGCGCGGGGTGAGGACGGCGGCGGCGGGGAGGGGGAAGCTTCGGTCGGATCCTCCGTTTCGAGCCGCGAAATCGCGATGGGCCTGGAGGTACTGCGCGGGCGTGCCGATATCGGCCCAGAAGGAGCCGGGGACCCAGACGCCGGCGATGCGGTGGCCTTTTCGCTGGGCCCGCTGATAGGCGGCAATCAGGGTGTCGAAGCCCTCCGGAGCGATGAAGGGCAGGATGCGCGCGTCGAGAATCTGCAGTCCGCAGAAAGTGGCGGTTCCGCGCCGGGGATCGTGGAAATCGCGGATGAAGCCGCGGGAGCAGCGTACGGTGCGGGGACCGGCATCGAACGTGAGCCAGCAGGCGGCCAGGGGGCGCGGACGCTGCCAGGCGCGGATCAGCGGGGCGGGATCGAGATCGGCGGCGACATCGGCATTGACCAGCCAGAAGGGTTGGTCAAGAAACCAGGCGGCGTTGCGCAGGGCGCCGCCGGTGCCGAGAATGACGGGCTCGAATACGGCGCTGACGCGGAGCGATGGAAAGGGCTGGCTGGCCAGATAGGCGACAAGGGGACCGGGGGCATGGTGCAGATTGATCAGGACTTCGCGCACGCCCCAGTCCGCGAGGCGTTCGAGGGTATGGGCCAGCATGGGGCGGTCCCAAAACGGCAGCATCGGCTTGGGCGTTTCCTGCGTGAGCGGACGCAGGCGGGTTCCCAGTCCGGCGGCGAGAATAAAGGCTTTGCGGGGAGGGCGCATGGATCGAGTTACGTCAAGAATCGATAGGCATCAATAAATCTTCAATTTTCCACACAGTGGTAACCCGTTTTCCACGCCATGGAAAATCGCGGCCCGGATTTTCCACAGCATGGAAAAATATCGGCTGATTTTTCCACGGCATGGAAAAATGTATTCCACAGCATGGAAAATGGGAGACGGATTGTTCCACGGCATGGAAAACATATGGCAGGTTTTTCCACGGCATGGAAAACTATTTTCCACACAGGGGCGCCTTTTCCGGAGCCGGAACTTGCTTTCGGCGGCTCGATTTGAAACGGTATCCCGTGATGCTTGCAAGCCGGACCATGCGTAAGGATTGAATCCCGCCATGCTTTCCAAAGTCTATTCAGGCGCGGTGTTCGGAGTGGACGCCTACGAGATTGAAATCGAGGTCAATTCCGGGCATGGCACGCCCACGATCGTGGTGGTGGGGCTTCCGGATGCCGCGGTGAAGGAAAGTTCGGACCGCGTCTGGACCGCCATGGTCAATTCCGGGTTTGCGCCGCCGATGAACCGCATGACGATCAATCTGGCGCCGGCGGACATCAAGAAGGAGGGGCCCAGTTTCGACCTGCCGATCGCGCTCGGGATGCTGGCGGCTGAAGAGCAGTTGGATGGCGGCCGCCTGGAGGCCTATGCCGTGGTGGGCGAGTTGGCGCTGAGCGGAGAAGTCCGGCGCGTGCGCGGGGTGCTGCCGATTGCCCTGCGGGCGCGCGCCGAGGGACGAAAGGGAATCCTGGTGCCGCCCGAGAACGCCGAAGAGGCCGCCGTGGTCGAAGGGCTGTCGGTGTATCCCGTGGCGAACCTGCGCGAAGCCGCCGATTTCATCGAAGGCCGCAAGGCCATTCCGCCCTGCCAGGTCGATATGCAGGCGGCGTTTGCCGGCGGTACGCTCTATGACGACGATTATGCCGATGTCAAAGGCCAGGAATTTGCGCGGCGGGCCATCGAAGTGGCCGTGGCCGGCGGGCACAACATCCTGCTGGTGGGCCCGCCGGGAACCGGGAAATCGATGCTGGCCAAGCGGGTGCCGACCATCCTGCCGCCGCTGACGCTGGAAGAAGCGCTGGAGACCACCAAGATCCACAGCATCGCGGGCGCGCTGCCGGCGCATCAGGCGGTGGTGCATGGCCGCCCGTTCCGCGCGCCGCATCACACCATCTCCGATGCGGGGCTTCTGGGCGGCGGAACCCACCCGATGCCCGGCGAGGTCAGCCTGGCCCACAACGGGGTGCTGTTCCTGGATGAACTGCCCGAGTTCCACCGCAACGTGCTGGAAGTGATGCGCCAGCCTCTCGAGGACGGCACTGTCACGATCTCGCGCGCCGCGGCCTCGGTGACCTTTCCCTGCCGCTTCATGCTCGTGGCGGCGATGAATCCCTGTCCGTGCGGCCATTGGGGGGACAGCCAGAAGGTGTGCCGCTGCACGCCCGTCCAGATGCAGCGCTATCGCAACAAGATTTCCGGGCCGCTGCTGGATCGGATCGACCTCCATGTCGAGGTGCCGGCGATCAACTACCAGCAGTTGTCGTCGCTGGAAAAGGGCGAGAGTTCTTCGGCGATCCGCGAGCGGGTGGTGGCGTCGCGGGCGATCCAGCGCGATCGTTTTGCCCACCACAAGGGGCGTCCGGCGGTCCACTGCAACGCGACCATGCGCGCCAAGGATGTCCACAAAAACTGCGTCTTGGACGGCGATGCGGAAGGCTTGCTCAAGGCGGCGATGTCCGACCTGCACCTGAGCGCGCGCGCCTACGACCGCATTCTCAAGGTTGCCCGGACCATTGCCGATCTGGCCGGCAGCGATTCCATCGCGGCCGACCACATCGCCGAGGCCATCCAGTACCGCTCCCTCGACCGAAGCTACTGGGCATGAATCGTTGGATTCGGGGCATCTGGGCCGTGCTGGGGATGGTGGTGGTCCTGTTGCGGCCGGCATGGGCGAATCCGGAAGGGACCCAGGATATTCCGCTGGACGAGGTTCCGCGCGCGGGGTTGCTGCCGGTGGATGTCGCCCTGCTGGAGAATCCGGCGTATCGCTGGCGACACCTGCGCACGGCGCATTTCGTTCTGCACTACGACCAGAAGATGTTCGCCGCCCGCGTGGCGCGAATGGGCGAGCAGTTCTATGAGGCCATCTCGGCGGATCTGCCCGGCCTGGAAGATCGGGTCAGCCCTGGACTCTCGCACATCTTCATCTTTCGCGATCCCCGCGACTGGCAGGCCATCGTGGCCGGCATGCCGGGGGTGGAGCCGTGGGCGGCCTCCTTCGTGCGCGGGAACGTGATGATGTTGCAGGAGGTGGGCCGGGCTCCGTCGGAGCGCATGGGCGTGCTGGCCCACGAGATGACGCATCTGGTGTTCAATCGCTTTTTGCCCGTGCGCCTTCCGCTCTGGCTGAACGAAGGGTTGGCGGAATACTACGGGGAATTCGCCTACCGCGCGGCGCGCGGCCTGGGCTGGAATCCGCGGGCGACATTCCGACGCCTGCCCCGACGGATGCCGCTGGAACGGCTGCTCCACGCGCAAACCTATCCCGCCGCAGCGGGGGATATTCGGTTGTTTTACGACACGAGCCAGTTTCTGGTGGGATTCCTGCTGATCCGGTATCCGCGCGAAATGTGGGAGACCTTTTTGCAGAAGGTGATCGCCGGCGATGACGCGCTGCGGGCCCTGCTGGAAATCTACGGGTGGGACGATGTCGCGGCTCTCGAGCGCGACTTTTCTCGCTTTGCGCGGTGATGTGCGGCTGGGCGTGGTGTTTTCACCGTTTTCACGGGTTGGATACGGATATGGTTCTTGGCAGGGGAGGGGAAGCCCGATAGGGTGAGGTCATGATACCAGTGAAAACAAGAGTGCGCTGGCGTGTAGGGCATGGATCCTGGCGATGGCCGGTGCGGGTTGGGCTGATGTTGGCGGCGCTGTCGCCGATGGCGGTTCGGGCCGGGGAAGAGCCCGTGCCGGAGGCGCGCGAGCCGATCGTGCGCCATGTGGACCGCCGGGAGGATGCCGAGGCCAAGAAACGGGTCTGGTACTACCGCAACCGGTTGCCGGCCGAGTTCCAGAGGATGAACAATTTTGCCTGGGCGCGGGCGGATATTCCGGGACTGCGGAAGAAGGAATACTATGCGCACAGCCGCATCCAGAGCCTGGACAATCTGTCGTCGCGCGCGGCGCGGAAGATCCGAGGCATCTCCCCGCAGCCGGACCGGGAAACCGCCCGCTTCCGGACCCTGTTCGTGGATTTTGAGGGCAATATCGGCGGCCCCAACGCCATCCCGCGGTGGTTTGACACGGAATACAAGATCCTGGAGGACATCGCGGCGCGGCTGCCGGACCCGTCCGTTGAAGGCCGCATTTTGATGTACACCTATCTGGAGCCCTGTCTGAGCTGCCGGGGGGTGATGGAGCAGTTCATGGCGATCTATACCAATGTGGAAATGGAAGTGATCTATGAGTGGCCGTAAGCAAAGGCCGGGCGCCGGAATCCGGCGCAAAAGCGATATCTGGCGATGGCGTGTCCTGGGCTGGGCGATCTGGCTGGCCCTGGCGGCGGTCGCCATGCCGTCGTTGTCCCGCGCGGCGGAACCGCCGCAGGTGGAGGAGCGGATCGTTCGCCAGCCGACGTTGCGAAAGATCCGTGCGGATCGGGATGGGGCGGCGCTGGAGCGCATTGAACACTGCCGCGCCAGGCTTCCCGCACAGTACCGCGAGCGGAATAATTTCGCCTGGGCCGTGGTCGGAGCCAAGGACCTGGACAAGACCGAATACTTCGCCCACAGCGGCATCCAGAGCCTGGATGGCTATTCCTCCCCAATGGCCAAGCAATTGGAGGGCATCTCGCTGAAGCCGGAGAACGGGCGCTACCATGTGTTATGCGTCAACCAGCATGATGTGGTGGATGGGAGCAACTGCTGGGTGCGCTCCGTGGATACGGAATACAAGATCATCGAGGATCTGGTCGCGCGCCTGCCCGACACCTCGATCCGCATGCGGGTCAAGCTGTACACGGACTTGCCGCCTTGCGCGAGCTGCTGGAACGTGCTGAAGCAGTTCATGGCCGAATACGAAAATGCGCGTGTGCAGGTGCTGCACCGCTGACCGGGCGCATCCGCGACGAAACGGCTCCGGTGAGTGATCGGAGGCTGGACGTCGCCGGTCGTGTCCCGCCCATGACCCTTGCCCGCATCGGTTCACAGATTCCTTCGAGGGGACTGCCCTTTATTCATTCCGCAAGGCGAGGGAAGCAATTATACTATTTATAAATAGCATAATTATATTATTTATAAATACTATAATCAAGATGAAGTGGACGTAGTCCGGATTGAACGGATGCGGAGCTGCCCGCGGCGCCTGGCGGTGAGGCTCAGGTGCCCAGGCGCTGGTCGATGATGCGGACCAACCACAGCAACAGGCGGCGCAGGCGGAAGAGGAAGCGCTGCCAGCGGGTGGCCTTGGCGGGGAGTTCGATGGATGGCGGGGGCTGCTCTGGGGGAGTTTCGACGGTCACCGCACCGGGGGATGGGGGCACCGTGAATTCCAAGGGCTGGCTGGTGCAGTCAAAGGGGCCAGGCTTGAAGGAGGACGCAACGCGATAGTCCCCCGGGCTGATGGGGCCACGCCATGTGGCCGAGCAGGTGAAGCCTCATCCATACTCGAACGAGCCGGAGAAGACCCGTTCGCCGTTGGGGCGGATAATCTGGTAAGTGGGTGGTGCGGGGCGTCGAAGCTGATAACCGCTGCGCTTGTGCTGGGTGTTGGTGCCGGAGTCATGCTGGATGTTGATGATGTCCTCGCCGGCATGGCCCAACATACGGAAGGAAATTCTCAGGCTGTTGGCGGCCACCGCGTTGATGAGTTGGGCTTCCGGAATCGATACGGAGGCTTGCAGCGGTTCGCCACCCGGGAACACCGTGGTGGTGTCCTCGAGAATCTGAACCGGCTGGGTGTTGGCGGAGCCGCGCGCCTGGATGGACCAGATATCGCCCCACTCGTCGGATTGATTCATTTCGTAGCTTTGCAGGCGCCATTCGCCGGCGGGGACGAGGACCTGCTCCGCGACCCGGTACAACATGACCGACCCGGTCTCATGGAGGAGGCTCATGGCGCGCACCGGGTAGGGGAACTCCAGGAAACCCACCGGTTGCGTACGGGGTTCCAGCCGCAGCCATCCGGAGGGAATATCGATATGGAGATCGAACAGCCGGTTGCCGATGGCGAGGGAGTCGCCCAGCAGGAAACGGACGGGGCTGTTTTCGCCCTCCTGGGTTATCTGGAGAGCGTCGCCTGAGTAGAGGAGATACGGTGACCGCATGCCAGGATGGGAGGAGAGGCGCCCGCGGTCGTCGAAGCGGCCATTCGATGTTTGGTCCAGAAGGGTGAAGGAGTACGCCGTGCCATCGATTTCGGCTTCGCCCGAATAGGCGCAATGCGGTGCGGAGGTCAGGTGGACATCGATTTGGACATCCCCATCGTCTTCGCGGAAAAAGATGCGATCGGATGTCCGGGCTTGCCGCACTTGGATGGCAATGCAGTACGGCAGTGGGTGGCCCGCCTGGATGATGTCGAGGTCAACCGGCGGAAAGGTACATTCATACAGGGTGGACCGGCGCTGCAACCGGGCCTCGCCCAGAAGGGGCGGGGTTTCGGTGAGATCGCCATTGAGATTCAGGTCGATATGGAGGCGATCGTAAAAGGGGGAGTCTTCCTTCTGGCGGTCGATGACGACGAGGTGCTCGCGTGAACCGATGCGGAGAAGTCCATAGAGAGGTTTGTCGCCGTTCAGGGCGGGCAGGACCCAATGGCCAGCGGGGGGCGTGTCCCGCATGGGCTGCATGGTTCGCGGTCCGGCGGAAGCGGACTGATCCTCCGGATAGCGCTCGAAGGACAGGGGGATGAGGATTCCCGGTCCATCTGCCGGCGAGGATGGCCGGCCGGCAGAAAAGGCGGTGGGGGGCACGGTGGCCAGAATCCCGGCGAGGCAAACGCGGGCCGGCCACGAGGGGAGGGAACGGAAAACCCGCCGGCCGAACCAACCCATGGGATGAACCCTCCTCATGATTGAGGAGATTGCCGCAATGGAGCGGAGGCGTCAAGGCGACTCTGGAAAGGCCTTGGAAACAGGTCGCATCTGCGATGGGGTGCCGGTTCATTGGCAAAGCAGAAAGCACGGCTCACCGGGGACGGCTCGCCCTACCGGTGGCTGAAATACGCGAGAATGGCAGGGCAAGGTCGTGGAGCGGCCCGACCCGCGAGCGGTCACTCCCATCCGCAAGGCCCAATAGGATTCCCGCCATGAGGATAGATGGTGTGCAACGCTTGACCGGCGGGGGCGGCGGGGGGTAGATTGGGAGCATGGATACGATGCGAGAGGCGGATTTGACGGCGGGGCTGGAGGTGGCGGTGGCGGCGGTGAGGGCGGCGGGCCGGTTGCTGCTGGAGTTGCGCCGGAAACCGGTGGAGGTGCTGTCGGAGATCGGGCATGACATCAAGCTGGAGGCGGATCAACGGGCCGAGGATTTGATTTTGAATGTGCTGGCCGAGCGCCTGCCGCTGCCGGTCCTGACGGAGGAACGGGGCGAGGTGGGGGAGTTGGATGGGGAATCGCCGATGTGGGTGGTGGACCCGCTGGACGGATCGTTCAATTACTCGCGCGGGATGCCGATGTGCTGTTCTTCCGTCGGCTTGTGGGCCCGGGGGCGCCCGGTGCTGGGCGCGGTGTACAACTTCTTCCTCGACGAGTTGTTCACGGGGGTGGTGGGGCGCGGGGCCTGGCGCAACGGGGAGCCCATCCGGGTGTCCGGGGTGGAGGAGCCGGCGAAGGCATCGCTGGCCACGGGATTTCCGCATCACCAGGATTACGGGGACGCGGCGTTGCGTCGATTTATTGGCCAGGTGCAGGGGTACAAGAAGGTGCGCATGCTGGGATCGGCGGCGGTGATGGGGTCGTATGTGGCCTGCGGCTGGCTGGACGCCTATGTGGAGGAAGACGCCTGGCTGTGGGACGTGGGGGCGGCGGGCGCAATCGCGGTCGCGGCCGGCGGCGTGATGCGCGCGCGTCCGGGAGAAGCGGGGCGCTGGGCCCGCGACATTATGTTCGCGTCATCGGACGAGCTGTTGAAGCACTTGGAGGAGGGAGCCTCATGAAAACCATGAAGAAGACGATCCTGGGCGTGCATGTGGCGCAGCGGACCCGGCACACGGCGAAGGTTCAGAAGGTGTTGACGGCATACGGGTGTTCGATCCGGACACGCATCGGGCTGCACGACACGGGCGATGGCTTTTGCTCGCCCAACGGGACGATCCTGCTGGAGGTGGTGGACCGGGTGGCGGAGTTGTCGGCGGCGCTGAAGGCCATCCCCGGCGTGGCGGTCAAGAAGATGGTCTTCGAGGAGTAGCGGAATGAGCAGCCTGAAGATTGCCAACCTCCACACGCTGGTGACGGTGGATGACGACTACCGCGTGCTGCACAACGTGGACGTGGTGGTGAAAGACGGTCGGATCGAAGCCGTGGGGGAGAACCTGCCGGCGCCGGCGGATGCGCGGGTGATCGACGGGCGCTGGTGCGTGGCCTATCCGGGCTTTGTCAACACCCACCACCATTTCTACCAGACGCTGACGCGGAACCTTCCGGCGGTGCAGGACGCCAAGCTGTTCGACTGGCTGCTGTGGCTGTACGAGGTGTGGCGGGGGCTGCATCCGGAAGCGGTTCGCGTGAGTGCGCAGATTGCGCTGGGCGAGCTGCTGTTAAGCGGCTGCACGACGACCACGGACCACTTCTATGTCTTTCCCCGTTCGGCCCCGCAGGAATTTCTGGACATCGAGATCGACACGGCGCGGGAGATGGGGGTGCGCTTCCATCCCACGCGCGGCAGCATGAGCCTGGGGCGGTCGCAGGGGGGGCTTCCACCGGACGACGTGACCCAGGATTGGGAGGCGATTCTGTCGGACTGCGACCGGCTGATTGCGAAATACCACGATCCGGATCCGTTCGCCATGACGCGGATCGTGCTGGCGCCGTGTTCGCCGTTTTCGGTGACGAAGGAGTCGCTGGCCGAGACGGCGGTGTTTGCGCGCGCGAAAAAAGTCTTCATGCACACGCACCTGGCGGAGACGAACGACGAGGATGATTACTGCATGCAGAAGCTCGGGATGCGCCCCCTGGACTACATGGAGAGCGTGGGGTGGGTGGGCCCGGACGTATGGTACGCCCACGGCATCTGGTTCACGCCGGAGGAGATCAAGCGCCTGGGGCAGTTGAACTGCGGAGTGGCGCATTGCCCGGTGAGCAATCTGCGGCTGGGCTCGGGCATTTGCCATGTGCCGGCGCTGCTGGAGGCGGGGGTGCGCGTGGGGATTGCGGTGGACGGCAGCGCCAGCAACGATTCTTCGAACCTGCTCAAGGAAATGCAGACGGGGTTGTTGGTGCACCGGGTGGGCACGGGCGTGACATCGATGCCGCCGCAGACGGTGATCCGCATGGCGACGCGGGGCGGGGCGTCGATCCTGGGGCAGCCGGAGATCGGGCAGGTGAAGCCGGGGATGGCGGCGGATCTGGCGCTGTTCCGGCTGGACCGGATCGACTTTGCGGGGGCGATGACGGATCCGGCGCATGCGGTGCTGTTCTGCGGGAGTGCGCCGCGCGCGGAGTACACGATTGTGGCGGGCCGCGTCCTGGTCGAAAAGGGCGAGGTGTCGGGGTTGGACGAGAAGGCGGTTTTCCATCAGGCCAACGACCTGACGGCGGACCTGCTGCGCAAAGCGGGACGATAGGGGAGTCCCTCATGGAGCAACTGCGACAGGCCGCGGCGCGGGAGCGGCGGTTCACGGTGATCTGGTGGCTGGTGCTGATGGTCATAACCGGGGCCATCCTGTGGGTGGCGCTGCATCCGCGGGCGCCGTATGTGGCTGGGCTGGCGGTGATCCTGCTGGCGCTGGGCTGGCTGGCGCCGTTGCTGGCCATCGTTTCGCTGTCGGCGCCGCGGCGCGCCAGGAAGCCGCCCCCGAAACCGGGCGAGGGGACATTTGCGGATTGGCATGCCCAAGCCCGTCTGCTGGGGCGGGTCTTGCTGTATCACCAGGACAATCCGGACCTCCCCCCCGAGTTGGGTCAGTCGATTCATGCGGCCCGCGGGGACTTGCGGGACACGCTGAGCTCCCATCCGCTGCGCGATGATCTGGAGCGGGTGTGCGGCCGGCTGAGAAAAGGCGCGCTGGCGGAGGTCAAGACCTGGCTTTGGCATCGCAATGGGCCCGTAGGCCGGGACCCGTCGTCGCGGCACGATGCCGCGGTGGAGGAAGGACTCGAGCCAACGGGCCCCTTGGCGGTCTTGAAGCATCAGGTGGAGGACGCGGCGGCGACCATGGTCCGGCGGTCCATGCCGCGGATGCTTGAACGCGAGCGGTTGGTGTGCACCTTGGATTGCGGTTGGGTGGCGGCCCATGACGCCTGCGGCCAGGATCCCAAGGTCGTGCCGACGGATCTGGCCGCCGCACTGGTGGTGGAGTGGTGCGATTTTTCGGAGCCATGGGATCCGGACCGGATGCTGGAGCGGGCCCTGCACCGACTGGCGACGAGTCCGATCCCCGCCACGGGACCGGAGGATGCCGAGAGCAGCCGCCTCATTCCCATGCGCGACGACCTGGCGATCAACAAGGAGGAGATCGTGGTGCGCAATGGCAAGCGCTACCGCCGGGTTCGGGTGCGCCGGCGGCACTCGAGCGGCCGTCACCACGCGGATGGGGCCTCCCTCCGGGATATTCTGCTTTCCTTTGGCCAGTGGGTTCGCTATTCCGTGCGCTCCTGGATGCTGTACCGCTGAACGAAAGACTTCGATGAATAAGAAAGAACATGTGATTCCCCATGCACCGGTCCCGGTGCCGTATGGCGCGCATGTCGTGGAGCACGGCGTGCATTTCACGATTTTCAGCCGCCACGCCACGCGGGTCTGGCTGATGATTTTCAATGGCCCGGAGGACGAACAGCCGGCCGAGGAGTTCGAACTGCATCCGGACCGGGACCGCCTGGGGGATTTGTGGCATCTGCACGTGCCGACGGCGCGCCCGGGGCAGTATTACGTGTACCGGATGGACGGCCCGCGCGATGCGGAGGCGGGTCATGCCTACGACCCGGAGCAGTGGCTGTTGGATCCGTATGCCCTGGCGGTGACGGGCCAGGCGCGCTGGGGCGACGCCGAGGGCATCGAACCGGGCCGGCTTATCCAGGGCGGTCGCTGGTTTCCCAAAGGCATCATCCTGAAGGATGACTTCGACTGGACGGGCGACCGGACGCTGCGGGTGCCGTTGAACGAGTCGGTGATTTACGAGGCGAGCGTCCGCGGCTATACGGCGCACCCGAGTGCGGGGGCGCGGCATCCGGGCACCTACCGGGCGCTGATCGAAAAGATCCCCCACCTGAAGGAGCTGGGCGTGACCACGCTGGAGCTGCTGCCGCCGCAGGAGTTCAACGAGATGGAGTTGTACTGGGAGAACGGTCCGCGCCGGAACCTGCGCAATTTCTGGGGCTACAGCACACTGGCGTTCTTTGCGCCGAACGGGCGGTTTGCCTGTGCCAACCAGCACGGCGAACAGGTTCGCGAATTCAAGGAGATGGTGCTGGAGATGCACCAGGCGGGGATCGAAGTGATCCTGGACGTGGTCTACAACCACACGGCGGAAGGCGGGATGGGCGGGCAGACCTTTTCGTTCCGCGGCATCGACAATTCGATCTACTACATGCTGGAAGAAGACGGGCGGGGCTACAAGAACTACACCGGCTGCGGCAACACCGTGAACGGCAACCATCCGGTGGTGCGCGACCTGATTCTGCACAGCCTGCGCTACTGGGTGCTGCACATGCGGGTGGACGGTTTCCGGTTCGACCTGGCGACCATTCTGGCGCGCGGGCGCAATGGGGACCTGCTGGCGAATCCGCCGGTGATCGAACAGATCGCGGAAGATCCGGTGCTGCGGGGCGTCAAGATCATCGCGGAGGCATGGGATGCGGCCGGGGCCTACCAGGTGGGCTCCTTTCCCAGCGAGCGCTGGAGCGAATGGAACGGGCGCTATCGCGACGACATCCGCGAATTCTGGCGCGGCGGGGCCTCGCCCAGCACGCTGGCCACGCGACTGTGCGGCAGTGCGGACCTCTACGACCGCGACGGGCAGGCGCCGACCAAGAGCGTCAACTACATTGCCAGCCACGATGGCTTCACCTTGGCCGACATCGTCAGCTATGCCAACAAGCACAACCTGGCCAACTGCGAGGACAACCGCGACGGCGACAACCACAACCACAGCGACAACGGCGGCAAGGAGGGGCCATCGGACGACCCGGAGATCCGGGCGCGCCGCCAGCGGCGGCAGAAGAATCTGATTGCGACCCTGTTCCTGTCGCAGGGCGTCCCGATGCTGCTGGGCGGGGATGAATTCGGCCGCACGCAGCAGGGCAACAACAACGCCTACTGCCAGGACAACGAGATTTCGTGGGTGGACTGGTCGCTGGCGGGCCGCAACCGGGAGCTGCTGGAGTTCACGCGGCGGGTGATCGCCTTCCGCCGGGCGCATCCGGCTCTGTGCCGCACGGCGTTCTTCCAGGGGCGCGACAAGGCCGGGGACTTTCCGGATATCCGCTGGTACGGGCCGGATGGCGCGCCCCAGCCGGACTGGGAGAACGGCAAGGCACTGGCCGGCCGCATCGACGGGCGGCGGGAGCATACCGGCGCGGACCGCGACGACGACCACTTGTTCCTGATCTTCAATGCCGGGGCGGAGGCGGTGGAGTTCGAGCTGCCACCGAATGACAGCGGCCAATCCTGGAAGCTGGCGTTGACCACGCAGGAACCCGCGCCCGTGACACGTGGCAAGGGGCGGCCGGTGGTGACGGTCGCGCCCGAGAGCTTGTCCGTCTTCACGGCGCAGTAAGCCGCCAGGACGAATCGGCCTTGGTGGTGGGACGGTGGATGGACGACTTCCCTGACCCCGGGGCGCCCTGGTGATGCTAATCTGTCGCGAAGGTTGTCCTTTCCTACAAAAATGTAGGAATCCGGCGCAAATTTGATTCATTACTGTTGGATGATGGACAGATCCATATTTTTGCGTGATTTTTAGGGCAAAACGATCGAATGTTTCGAATTCAACCGGTGGCCGGGCTGCCGGAAGAACCAATCGCAGGAGAAGAACAGGATGAGAGCCGTTGGATTGTATGACCCGCGCCATGAGCGCGATTCGTGCGGGGTGGGGTTTGTGCTGAATCTGGACGGGCGCGCCGAGCATCGGATTGTGGAAAAGGGCATCGAGGTGCTGGAGAATCTGCTGCACCGCGGAGCGACGGGGGCGGACCCGGATACGGGCGACGGCGCGGGACTGCTGATCCAGATCCCGGATGTGTTTTTTCGTGGCGAAGCCGAAGCGTTGGGGTTTGAACTTCCGGCGCGGGGCCGTTATGGGGTGGGAGCGCTTCTGTTGCCGGCGGGCGGTCAGGCCTTGGCCGACACGAAGTCGGGGCTTCAGCGGATTTTGCTGGAAGAGGGCCTGACGACCCTAGGCTGGCGGGAAGTGCCGGTGGACCCGATGGCGGTGGGTGAGATCGCCCGTGGCTCCATGCCATCGTTCTGGCAGATTTTTGCCGCCGACCCGAAGGGGCGCCTGCATGATGATGCGCTCGAGCGGAAACTGCTGGTGGTGCGCAAGCGCGCCGAGCACGAACTGGGTACGAAGGAGTCGGACGGCTCCCCCAACGGCTATGCCTCGAGCTTCTCCTGCCGGACGGTGATTTACAAGGGCATGATGATCGCGCCCCAGGTGCCGAAGTTCTATCCCGATCTGCGCGACATCCGCATGGTGAGCGCGCTGGCGGTCGTGCACCAGCGCTATTCCACCAATACCTTTCCGTCGTGGCCGCTGGCCCAGCCGTTCCGCCTGCTGGCGCACAACGGGGAGATCAACACCCTGCGCGGCAACCGCAACCAGATGGCGACGCGCGAACGCCGGATGAAATCGGACGTTTTCGGGGATGATCTGGCCAAGCTGCCGCCGATCCTGGAGGCGTTTGCCAGCGACAGCGCCAATCTGGACAATGCGCTGGAGTTGCTGACACTGGGTGGACGCGATATTCACCACGCCCTGCTGATGCTGATGCCGCAGGCGTGGGGACAGAAGTATCCGATGGGGCCCGATCTGCGTGGGTTCTTTGAATATCACTCCGGCCTGATGGAGCCATGGGACGGGCCGGCGGCGGTGGCGTTTACCGATGGACGCCTGGTGGGGGCGGCGCTGGACCGCAATGGGCTGCGGCCGGTGCGCTATACAGTGACCAAGGACGGCTTCATGGTGCTGGCTTCGGAGGCGGGCGTGCTGGAGATCCCGGCAGATCAGATCGCCGAGCGCGGTTCGCTGCGGCCAGGGACAATGCTGCTGGCGGATTTGGCGACGGGGCGACTGATGAAGGACGCCGAGATCAAGATGCACCTCGCGCGTCGCAAGCCCTATCGCCGGTGGGTGGAAGAGAACCACATTTCGATCCATGGTTTATATGGTGCCGTGAACGCGGGGGAATCGCCGACGGGGGCGTTGCGTGCGCTGCAGCGACTGCATGGCTATACGCGCGAGGATATCCGCGTGATTCTGGACGGCATGGTGGTCAAGGGCTACGAGCCGGTGGGCTCCATGGGCAGCGACCAGCCGTTGGCGATCTTGAGCGAGAAGCCCCAGCTTCTCTACTGGTACTTCAAGCAGCTCTTTGCGCAGATCACCAATCCGGCGATCGATCCCATCCGGGAGGAGTTGGTGATGTCGCTGATGACGTATCTGGGCAATCACCCGAATATTCTGGCCGAAACCCCAGTCCAGGCGCGGCTGGTGAAGTTGCAACATCCGATATTGTCCAACGCGGATCTGGCGCGCATCCGCAACCTAAACAGCGAGCATTTCCGCGCGGCAACATTGCCGATCGGATTTTCCGCGGAGACGGCGTCGCCCGGGGTGGCGCTGGACCAGGCGCTGGAGGCGCTGGCCGCGGCGGCCATGGCGAAGGTCAAGGAGCAAACGCGAATCCTTGTGCTGAGCGACCGAAATCTGCCCGAAGGCCAGGCGCCGATTCCGGCCCTGTTGGCGGTGGCGGCGGTGAACCAGGCCCTGCGCAACGCCGGACTGCGCACGGACGTGGGGCTGCTATTGGAAACGGGCGAGGCGCGCGAGGTCATGCACATTGCGCTGTTGTTGGGTTATGGCGCGACGGCGATCAATCCGTATTTGGCGTTCGCCACGGTGGTGGAGCTGTCGCGCAAGGATGAGCTGACGGTGCGGACCAACGAGGCCCGCGCGCTGGTCAATTATATCCACGCCCTGAACAAGGGGCTGATGAAAGTCATGTCGAAGATGGGCATCTCCACCTTGCGCAGCTATCGCAACGCGCAGGTGTTCGAGGCGGTTGGTCTGAGCCCCGCGCTGGTGGAACGGTATTTCAAGGGGACCTCATCCCGCGTGGGGGGTATTGGCTTGGACGAAATCGCCCGGGAATCCCTGGCTCGCTATGCGGAGGCGAAGGCCGTGGCGCCCGAGATGCCCTTGCCATCCGGCGGCCAGTATGCGTGGCGCGCGGACGGCGAACGCCATCTCTGGACGGCGCAGAGCATCAGCGCCCTGCAACAGGCCACCCGCCGCGGCGATTGGGAGGTGTATCAAACGTACGCGGCGATGATCAACGACCAGGCGGAGAAGCAAAGCACCTTGCGCGGGCTGTTCATGCTCAAGCCCGCGGGACCGGCGGTGCCCCTTGAAGAGGTCGAGCCGGAGGAGGCGATCATGCGCCGCTTCATGACCGGCGCGATGAGTTTCGGGTCCCTGGGCAAGGAAGTCCACGAGACGCTGGCCGTTGCGATGAACAGCATTGGCGGACGCAGCAACAGCGGCGAAGGCGGAGAGGATCCGGCGCGGTATGTGCCCGGTCCCAATGGCGAGAACCGTTGCAGCGCCATCAAGCAGGTCGCCAGTGGACGATTTGGCGTGACGGCCGAGTATTTGAACCACGCCAAGGAATTGCAGATCAAGATTTCGCAGGGCGCCAAGCCGGGCGAGGGGGGGCAGCTTCCGGGCCACAAGGTGACAGCCGATATCGCCCGGGTGCGCCATTCTACGCCGGGCGTTACGCTGATTTCGCCGCCCCCGCACCACGACATCTATTCGATTGAAGACATCGCGCAGTTGATTTATGATTTGCGCTGTGGCAACGACGAGGCCGAGGTCAGCGTCAAACTGGTGGCGGAAACGGGCGTCGGGACCGTGGCGGCCGGAGTGGCCAAGGCCCGGGCCGACCGGGTCCTGATCAGCGGCTATGATGGCGGCACGGGGGCGTCGCCGCTTTCCAGCATCAAGCACGCGGGCGTCCCCTGGGAGATTGGACTGGCGGAGACGCAGCAGACGTTGGTGCTGAATCGGCTGCGCAACCGCATCCGGGTGCAGACCGACGGCCAAATCAAGACCGGCCGCGACGTGGTGATTGGCGCGCTGCTGGGGGCGGAAGAGTTTGGCTTCGGGACCTCGGTGCTGGTGGTATGCGGTTGCATGATGCTGCGCAAGTGCCACACCAATGGTTGCGCGTTCGGCGTGGCCACGCAGGACCCCGAACTGCGCAAGCGCTACTCGGGAAAGCCGGAATATGTCATCCAGTTCTTCCGGTTCATTGCCCGGGAGGTGCGCGAGACCATGGCCGCGCTCGGCTTCCGGACATTCGACGATCTGATCGGGCGTTCGGATCTGCTGGATGTCAATCCGGCGGTGACCTTCTGGAAAACGAAGGGATTGGATTTCTCGGCGGTGTTTCACCGCGTGGAGGCCCAACCGGAGGAATGCCGCTTTACCAATCCGCAACCGTCGCCGATTGCGGAGGCGCTGGATTATCGGATCCTGCCGCAGGTGCAGGCGGCAATCGAAGGCGGGGCCAGCGTCAATCTGAAGCTACCGGTGCGCAATACGGATCGCGCCGTGGGCGCGATCCTCTCGAGTCGCATCGCGCGCGCGCACGGTCACAAGGGGCTTTCCGATGGACGGATCACGCTGGAATTTGAGGGATCCGCCGGCCAGAGTTTCGGCGCTTTTGCCGCCAAGGGGCTGACCTTGATCCTGAGCGGCGAAGGCAACGATTATCTCGGCAAGGGGCTCAGCGGCGGAACGATTGTGGTCAAGCCCGCCGGGGGCGCCACGTTCGATCCGGCGCGGAATACCATTGCCGGCAACGTGCTCCTCTACGGCGCGACCTGTGGCGAGGCGTATCTGAACGGATGCGTCGGCGAACGCTTCGCGGTCCGAAACAGTGGCGCCTGGGCGGTGGTCGAAGGCGTGGGGGACCACGGCTGCGAATACATGACCGGCGGCCGCGTGGCGATTCTCGGTCCAACGGGCGTCAACTTCGCCGCCGGGATGAGCGGTGGCATCGCCTACGTCCTGGATGAAAATGGCATGTTTGATGCGCGCTGCAATCTCGAGATGGTCGACTTGGAATCGCTCAGTCGAACCGATCAGCGCGAGCTGCGGGGGATGATTGAACGGCATGCGGCCGTGACGGGCAGCCTCCGTGCGAAACAAATTCTGGCCGACTGGCACCAGTGGAAGGATTTGTTTGTGAAAGTGTTGCCGATGGAATATCGATTCGTGCTGGGGCAGATGAGCCGGGAGGATGCCGAAACGCAACGCACCGAGAAGGACAAGGAGTAGGCGCCATGAGACCCATCACCAGCTACAAGGCGTTTCTGGATTTCGACCGGGCGGATCCCGACTATCGGCCCGTGGAGGAGCGGTTGAAGGATTGGCGCGAGGTGGAAGAGCATCTGACGGATGAAGAATTGGCGAAGCAAGCCTCGCGCTGCATGGATTGCGGCATTCCGTTCTGCTACGGCGCGGGCTGCCCGCTGAAAAATCCGATTCCGGAGATGAACTACGCCGCGTTGGACAATCGCTGGGAGGATGCCATCGAAATCCTGCAGGAGACCTGCCCGTATCCGGAGATCACGGGGCGAATCTGCCCGGCGCTGTGCGAGGGGTCTTGCTGCGACGCCGCCAATGGAGAGGCCGTGGCCATCCGCCAGATCGAGCGGGAGATCGCCGACCGCGCCTTCGCCAGCGGAGCCATGAAGCCGCGCACGGCCGCCCCGCGCAACGGGCGTAAGGTGGCGGTGGTGGGCAGCGGGCCGACGGGGCTGGCGGTCGCCAGCGACCTGAATTTGTGGGGATTCGACGTGGTGGTGTATGAGAGGGCGAAATACGCGGGCGGTCTTCTGCGCTACGGCATTCCCGATTTCAAACTGGAAAAATGGATGGTGGAGCGGCGGATCGATCTGTTCCGGCAGGAAGGCATCACGTTCGAGTGCGGCGTGGATGTCGGCGTGGATATCTCGCTGGACTTTCTGCGACGCAAGTTCGATGGCGTGCTGCTGGCGTGCGGGGCGCGCGAGCCGCGCGACCTGCCGGTACCGGGCCGCGAATTAAAGGGCATCCATTTCGCGCTCGATTTCCTGACCCGCCAGAATCAAGTGAATAGCGGAGAGCGCGCCGAGGTGGGAGCCGACTGGTCGGCCAACGGGCGTGATGTCGTGGTGATCGGCGGGGGCGACACCGGCAGCGACTGCGTGGGCACGTCGCGCCGTCACGGGGCCAGGAGCGTGACCCAGATCGAAATCCTGCCGCGGCCGCCGGATCAGCGGCTGCCGACGAATCCCTGGCCGGACTGGCCGCGGATTTTCCGGTCCTCCAGCAGTCACGAAGAAGGCTGCGAGCGGTTGTTTTCGACCAACACGCTGTCATTCGAAGGCGATGAGCATGGGCGGGTGTACGGCATCCGCTGCGTGGAGGTGGAATGGCAAGACCGCAAACCGCTGGCCAAGCCTGGCACGGAATTCTTCCAGAAGGCGGACCTCGTGCTGCTGGCGATGGGATTTACCGGCCCGGCCAAGGGATCGCCTTCCGCCGACGGGTTGGAGAACGTCTGGGCCGCCGGCGATATGGTTACGGGCCCCTCGCTGGTGGTTTGGGCCGGCGCCCGTGGGCACGATGTCGCCCGCGAAATGGCCAACGCGCTCCTCTCCCGCCCCGCCAAGGAATAGCTCCCTCTACAACCGGCGCGGCGCCCGCAGTTACCCGGCCCGGGCTTGGGCATACGACCGTCGTTTGCAGTTGGGTGAACAACGGCCCTTGGCCATACCTTGTCCAAGGCGGTCGGTGGGGGGGCTCAGGTCCAACCGATGAAGACGGCCAAACAGAAAAGGTACAGGACACAGAAACAAAAGGCGAACCGGATTCGAGCCACGGATAGAGGCATGAAGATCAGCTGATCGTATGCGAATCCGAGATGCCAGTTGCCATCATCCGCTGGCGGGCCAGGCAACTTTGCATAGTATTGCGGGGCGGGTTTTGCTGCGCCTCGGCCCAGGTGATTGATTCCTGAAGCAATCGCCATCGTTCACTCGCCCCCCAGCACTGATCCCGTTTGGCGGTTTCACGCTGGAGTTGGTCGGCCAGCGATTCCTTCACGGCTGTCCTCCTCGGGACGAATCGGGCAGGTTTTCGAGATGTCGGATCCGATCCAAACGGCGCAAGCTTTCGGGCAGGGCATACTGGCAGCGCAACATATCGGCATCGGACAACCCCAGGAAGGGAATGCCGCCGCCGGTGGTGGCCGCCACCGCCCGCTTCCTGCACTCTTCCCAAGCCGGAAGCCCGGACACCTGGCGGAAAACATCGAGGGCGCCGAATGGCGTGGTCAGGCAAAAAACCGCTTGGGTTTCCAGCCAGGCCGCGTCGTACTCATTCACGGGCCCCCAGGAATCCTCGGTGGGACCCCAGGCGGCCTGCAAGCGGGCCAGTGCAAGTGTGCAACGCAAGCGGTTGGCCGGAACGTCATGGATCCAGATATCCACGTCGAAGGTCGCCAGCGGCACATGCCGCAGCAAGAAATTCATCCCCCCGATCAGAAGGAATTCCACCTTCTCATCGTGCAGGACTTCCAATATGCGATCCACATTCACACCCCAAGAATTGTCCCGTTTATCGCCAAAGTCAAATCGGAAGGGAACCCGCAGAAGAAGTGTATCCGCCGCGTGAATCCCATGCCCAGGATCAAGGTCGGATGAATCTCCCAACCCATCCCAATCGGTACACGCTTGGAGGCGGCGGCGCTCGCCTATAGCCTCGTGATCCCGGCAATGGCGGAGGAGGCGCCGAGCACAATCAGGGTGTCGTCGGGTTCAATCACCGTGCGGGCATCGGCGGCCACGGCGGTTAGCGTGCCGTCGGGATGGCGGCGCTTGAGCAGGATCACGCGCAGCCCGTGGGTATCGGGGAGGCGCGCCTCGGCCAGCGACAACCCGTGATAGGGGCGGGGCGGATCCCATTCGGCCAGTTCGAAGCCGGGGGCAATGGTCAGGGGATGCCCGCCCAGGGCCGAGAGGCTGCCGGAGAGGGATTGGGGGGTGTCGGCCTTGAGCATTTCCTCCTGATAGACGGACAGCACGTCGTCATAGGCCAGGGTGGCGACGGGGCGCCGCCGCGCCGGTGATTCGACAACCGGCAGTTCGGGCAGGTGCGCGGCGGTGAACTTGGCGAGCGCGGAGCTCAGGCTTTCGCGGGTCAGCAGCACTGGGACGCGGCGATGCATGAGATCGGCGGCGGTGAGCATGTTGGCCAGGTTTCGGGGGGCGAGCAACACGCGCCGCGCATCCCTCAGATGAATGGCTCCCTGGAGAAGGCCGTGGTCATCGACGACATAGAATTGGGCGGCCTCGGCCGTTAGCATGCGGTCGACGACCGCCTGGGCGGAGGCTTCGGGGGCGATGATTTCCACGCGGGGGCGCATCAGTTCCTCGACATGTCGCCCGGCGAGCAGATCGGGCGATCCGCCATGCAGCAGGCGAACGCCTTCGCGCGCCAGCTTGTGGGTATAGATCGACAGGTTCCCGGTCAGGGCCGACGTCAGCACGGTGCTGAGGATGGAAACCACCATGACAGGCAGGATGATGTCGTAGTTGAAGGTGATTTCGAACACCATCAGGATAGCCGTGATGGGCGCCAGCATGGTGCCGGAGAGCAGGCCGGCCATGCCGACCAGCGAATAGGCGGCCACACCGCCGAAGGCATCGCCCAGCAGGGGCTCGACCAGGCCGCCGACGCCGGCCCCCAGCAGGGCGCCGATGGCCAGCACCGGGGCGAAGACCCCGCCGGCTCCGCCGCTGCCCAGGGTGAGGGCGGTGGCGACGATCTTGGCCAGCGCCAACGCGAACAGGATCGGGACCGGGAAACGCCCGGCGAACGCATCGTTGGCCAGCCAGTGGCCGTCGCCCATGATTTGCGGCAGCACCAGGGCCAGCAGGCCGATCAACAGCCCGCCGATGGCCGGGCGGATCCAGGCGGGCAGGCGGGCCTGGCGGTCGAATACATGGTCGGCCGCTTCCGTGATGCGGATATAGGCGAAGGATACCAGCCCGCAAAGCAGGCCGAGCATGGCGTAGGGAAGCAGTTCCCATGGACTGGCGAACAGGGATTCCGGCGGCGAAAACACGGGGATGTTTCCGCGCCAGCCCCGGACGACCACGGTGGCGGTTACCGAAGAGATCACGATGGGGCCGAACTGCCCGGCACCGAACTGCCCCAGGATCACTTCCGTGGCGAACAAAGCGCCGGCGATGGGCGCGTTGAAGGTCGCGGCGAGGCCGGCGGCGGCCCCGCAGCCCACCAAGGTCCGCAGTCGGCGGCGCGACATGCCCAGGCGTCGGCCCATGCGCGAAGCGATGGCCGAGCCGATTTGAACAATCGGTCCAGCGCGCCCGGCGGAACCGCCGCTGCCAACCGTGATGACCGATGCGATGCTCTTGGCCAGCGTGATGCGCCCGGAAAGGCTTCCATCGCGGGTGGCGAGGGCGCGAATGACTTCGCCCACGCCATAGCCCTTGGTGCGCGAAGCCCAGTAGACGGTGATCAGGCCCGCCGCCAATCCGCCCGCCGCCGGGATCAGGACGATTTTCCAGGCGGAGAATCCGCGCAAGATCTCGTTGCCCGGCTCGACGGCATTCCACAGAAGGGATTGCATGAGGTGCAAGCCGGACTCGAAGGCGATGGTTCCCAGCCCCCCGAGCAGCCCAATGAAGCCGGCGATGAAGAGCAGGAGGATGTATTCACCGCCCCGGGCTTGAAGCATCCACGACCGGACGATGCGTTTCAGCCATCGGTGCCATACCCGCAGGCGCGGGTTTCGCGAATCTGGCACGGGGTTGAACATGCGGAATAGCCTAGCGAATCGCGTGCAAAAGACACGCGCAAACGAAGGAACGCGGGATGCGGGAACGGATTGAGCTGGATTCCGCCCCGCACCGATGGCTAGATTGACCGAGATGAACCCGGATCCGACCATACGGATTGCGATCGATGCCCGCTGGGTGTTTCCAGAACTGAGCGGTATCGGGCGCTATACCCTGGAACTGTTGCGCCAGTTGCGGGAGATCGGCGGGGAATTTGGCTATGTGGTGATCGTGCGCGACCGGGAGCGCCGGGACTTTCTTGAGCGGGAGGCCGGGCTGGCGGAAGCCGAAGGATTTGAATTTTCGCTTTTGCCCCACGGCGTGTTCAGTCCCGCCGGGCAGTTCGCCGCGGCGAGCCTGCTTCGGCGGCACGGGGTCCGGGTCTATCATTCGACCAATTTCATGATCCCGCTGCCGGCGTTTTCGCGGCGGCGGCCGCATGACATCCGGTGCATCTGCAACATTCACGATTTGATTCCGCTGGTGCATCCGGAGTTTACGCCCCGGGCGCTGAAAACGCGGTTTGGCCTGCTCTACCGGTGGCTGATGCGCGAAATCGCCCGGCGGGTGGATGCGGTGGCCACGGGCAGTGAATCCGCCCGGCGCGACATCGAACGGCTGCTGGGCATTGCGCCCGAGCGCATCGTGGTGGCGCCCGACGGGGTGGATGCGCGCTATGTTCCCGGCGGCGACAAGCCCTCCCGTCGCGGTGCGCCCCCCACCGTGCTTTATGTGGGCCGGCGCGACCCGTACAAGAATCTGGCGGGCCTGGTGGAGGCGTTCGCCCGCCTGGTGCGCGACGAAGGGGTGGATGCGCGGCTGCGAATCGTCGGCCCCGAAGACGACCGCTATCCCGAAGCGTGGCAGGTGGCGCGCCGCCTGGGCGTGGCGGACCGCATCGAATGGACGGGCTATCTGGACGACGCGGGCCTGGTCCGGGCGTATCAGGAGGCGGATGTGCTGGCCCTGCTGTCGCGCTATGAAGGGTTTGGGCTGCCGGTGCTGGAGGCCATGGCGTGCGGCACGCCGGTGGTTTGTTCCCATGCCGCCAGCCTGCCGGAAGTGGCGGGCCGCGCGGCCCGGCTGGTGGATCCGCTGGACATCGCCGGCGCGGCGGCGGCGCTGCGCGAAGTGCTGACTCAGCCCGCCGAGTCGGAACGCCTGCGGACGGCCGGCCTGGAACACGCCCGCCGGTTTTCGTGGCAAGTGACGGCGGAATCGGTCCTGCAGATGTATCGGGAGGCCACATGAGCCGTCCGTGGAAGGTGGTGCTGGCCCACGACTGGCTCAATGGCATGCGCGGCGGCGAACGGTGCCTGGATTTGATCTGCCAGATGTTTCCCAACGCCGAGCTGTACACCTTGCTGTATCTGCCCGAGCAGGTATCGGCGAACATTCGCAACCGCAGCGTGCATGTATCCGGCTTGCAACGCTTGCCCTTCTTTGAACATCAGTACCGCTGGTTTCTGCCCTTGTTCCCGATGGCGATCGAGTCGTTTCGAATTCCGGCCGACACCGATTTGGTGCTGAGCACCAGCCATTGCGTCGCCAAGGGGATCCGGCCGCCGCCAGGGGCCCGGCATCTGTGCTACTGCTTCACGCCGATGCGCTATGCCTGGGCGCTGCAGGAGGACTACTTCGGCCGCCACCGCATCCGACGGGCCGCGATTGATCTGCTCTTGGCCCGCCTGCGGAAGTGGGACCGCCGGGCCAGCGCGCGGGTACACCGGTTTGTGGCCATCAGCCGCCATATCCAGGCGCGAATCCAGAAGCATTACGAACGCGAGGCGTCCGTTGTCTATCCCCCGGTGGCGACGGACTTCTTCACGCCCGGCCCGGTGGGAGGCCATGACGGCTATGATCTGGTGGTCTCGGCCTTGGTTCCCTACAAGCGCGTGGACTTGGTCGTGCAGGCCTATTCGCAGTCGGGGTTCCCGCTCAAAATCGCCGGCGTCGGAACGGATGCACAGGCGTTGCAACGAATGGCCGCGCCGAATGTGGAGTTCCTGGGGCGCGTGCCCGACGAGGGCATTCGCGAACTGTACCGCCGGTGCCGCTTTCTCCTCTTTCCGGGCGAAGAGGATTTTGGAATTGTCCCGCTCGAAGCGCAGGCCTGTGGCAAGCCCGTCGTGGCCTTTGGACGCGGCGGGCTGTTGGAGACGGTCCAGGCGGGCGCAACGGGCGTTTTCTTTGCGGAGCAAACGCCGGAGGCCGTTCATCAGGCGGTCGCTCGGGCGGAGCGTATCGCGTGGGATCCGGCCGCCATCCGGGCGCATGCGGAAGAGTTTGGGAAAGCGCGGTTCGTGGCGGGCCTTCGTGCGGAGATCGAGCTGTTGATGGAGGCGCGGGGCACATGAATACCGATTGGACCAGTGTCCAACCGGGTCCTGCCGCCGCGGCTGCCGAGGAGTCCCCCCGGCGGTCCCCGCAAGATCTGCTGCATGTGGTCCGCGGTTTCTCGTGCCTGTTTTGGAGCATGGCCCTCGTGGGGGGCGCGCATGCGATCGCCCTGGCCGGGCTGTTGCCAACTGGCTGGGCGATCGGCATCCTGGCGGCCAGCTTCTGGCCGCTCGGGTGGGGGTTGTGGATCCTGCCGGCGGGGGAGCATGTCTCGCCGCGGTGGAAGCTTCGAGTGGGCCGCGCGCTGGGGCTGGCCGTGGGCGCCCTGTTGCTTTCCCCGTTCATTGTCTGGTGGTGGTTGGTGCCCACCCAAACGTATTTCGCCGTCAATGCCGCCCTTCAGTATGTCTTGCAGATTGCGCTGCTGGCGGCCTTGAACCATCTGGCCGGCGAGGGCGGGCGCTGGCTGGAAGACCGGGGGCTCCGGCGCGAGGCACGGGCGGGTATCGGCATGGTGGTGTGGTTGAGCGGTTGTACCGTGGCCGCGCTGGGATTGCTGTTTCATCGCGCCGGCCTGCTGACCGCGGGCCTTCCGGCCGTGCTCTCCCAGTTGGCGCTGCTTCCGCGGGAGGCGCGGGCCTTGCTGTTGCTGCCCTATGCCATGACCGCCTACGTGATGTGGCGGGCCAAAGAATCCGGACTGCGCCGACTGGTCCCGGGCGGCGGGCCCCTCCCCGGGGCCGGGGACGCTACGGCAGGAATCGACGCGGTGTCGCCGGCGGAGGATCGGGCTCGGTTGTGAAGCGCATGCGCGGCTCCAGCAGCGCCTGCAATTCCAGGGCCTCGGGATCCTCGGGCATCACGCTCAGATAGCGCGCGAGCAGCCGATGGGCCTTGGAAAACGCCCGGTGCTCGTAGGTGGCCCAGGCCCATTTCAGCAACCGGTCATACCGATGGGGCGCCAGATCCTCCGCGCGCTCGAAATACTCGGTTGCAATTTCCCAGTCATTTCTCAGCTTCCGACGCGTGTGCAGAACGGCCAGTTCCTCCCATGCAACCGGCTGGCGTGGATGGCGTCGGGCAAAGGCTTCCAGCCAATCGATGGCTTCATCCTGGCGGCCGGAATCAAAAAGGGTTTCTGCATAGGCGATGGCCGCCTCGGTATTCCAGCCATCCAGGGCCACGGCATGATCGAGCCAGGGCAGGGCGGCTTCGTATTGCCGGTGTTCCTGCAGGGTTTGGCCGATGCCAATGGACAGCGTGACCTCGTAATAGCCGGCGCCGCCTTCCGTCTCGCGAATCATGGCGATGCCCGGTTCAGGGGCCTTGTGTTGATAGGCAAGGGTCAGCGCCAGCAGGCCGCGGAGATCGAGGCGATGGGGAAGCCGTTCGTGGGCGGCGCGGGCATGCTCCTCTGCGGCGGCCGCATCGCCGGCTTGCAGCAGATACCACGCCGCTTGCACTGCCAGCCAGGTGTCCCCGGGATGATGCTGGCGTCGGCGCTGGAAAATGGCGCGGGTGTTGTCGAGCGAAAGGGCCGCCACCCGTTCGCTTGAATATCGATGGGCGTCGTTCAGCCGGGCCAGGGTTTCGGCGTTGCTGAGTTGTCTGCGAAACGGCGGATGCAACTGCTGGCGGATGATCGCCTCCAGTTGCCGGGCCTGGCCCCACGGATTGTGGAGCAGTTCATTGGCCAGGGTGTCGCGGTCGGGGATGCGGGCGGTGGGTTCCTGGTCGAACGCCCGCAGGAATTCCATGCGGTGGATCAAGGTAGTGGCCAGCAGGTGGGTTCCTTCAAACGTATAGTGAACATGGTCGAGGAACAGATCGCGCCCCGGAATGCCCTGCGCCGACCGGACGGAAAACACTCGCTCCGCATCCAGGAGATACGCCCCTTGGGCGCGCGCGCACTCTCGAATGATGGCATTCAACGTGGAATCCGCGCGCAGCCGCAACGCGTCCGAGTCCCGTGCGCGGGTAAAGAGTTCCGCCGCCTCGGCGGTTCGATTCTCCTTCAGCGCCAGTTGACCCGCGCGAAAGAGCGCCTCGGCATGGGTGGGATGCTTCTGGATCGCCTGGGCGTAGAGTCCCCGCGCCTTGACCGTATCCCCGGCGGCGTCCGCCGCGATGGCCGCGCGGAGCGTTTCGCGGACCACCTGGGCATCCGTCTCGTCCGTCAGAAAACTCGTCGAAAAGGGTGCGCAGTCGCGAAGATTGACCGGTACGGTGCAGGCAATGACAATCGGCGTCGACTGCCGGGCCTCCTGGATGATCGCGGTATAATTCTTGGTGAACGACCGCTGGACCGTGAGCAGCCGCCGGTCGTCCGGCGACATGCGACCGCGCAGGCTGATGGGCTCTTGGGCGCGCCAGGCGGCCAAGTCCACTCGGGCGGGAAAAAAGCGCTGCTGGGCGGCCGGCCACAACTGGGCCAGGCGCAGGCGCGAAAACAGCGTGATGAGCCGGGCGATCCGGGAACTGTGATGGATGCGGCCCAGGCCGGAAGCCGGCCCAAACGGGCCCGCCACTTCGTCATTGCCCAGCAGCAGGATCACCGCGTGGGGCTGGAGGCGTTTCAGGTCGCGCGACATTTCCCGGACAACATGCGAGTTGCCCCCGTCGATGGTCATCGAAATGACCTCGACGGCCCGGTCGGGATAGCTGTGCTTCAGCATGGCTTCCAAGAGTCGGCCCAGGCCGAAGGCCGGCTCCGGCATGCCCATCGCGGCGCTGCCGCCCAGCAGGCAAACCCGCAGGGTGTTCTCGGGCGGGGTTTTCAGGGCCAAGACCGGCAGGGGAGGGGTGGCGATCCGCGCCGGATAAAACCGGTAGGAGAAGAATGGGTTGTCGACCCAGGCCGGCTCGTCGCCGATTCGTCCTTCCACGAGAAACCGCGTGGACCGGCCCGGGAGAAAATGCAGCGCAATCAGTTCCAGAATCAGCGCCAAGACCGCGACGAAAAGCGCCAGCAGCAGCAGCCAACGGCCAAGACGCAGAATCACTGACCATGCGCCGTGCCGGTCCAGATGTTCAGAAGCCAAACTCATGCGGAAATTGCCTTGCACTATAGGCGAGCCAAGGCCGGCCTGTAAAGGCCAGCCGAACCAGTTGCCGTCAACCGGAGGGCGGCTGGCGGCCGGAGGCGGAAGCCTCCGGCGTGCCGCCAAACAGTTTGGGTTCGGTGCCCTGGATCAGGCGGCGGATGTTTCCGCGGTGCTTTACGATGACGGCCAGCCCCATCAAGATCAACGTTGTGGCCAGCAGGGGGTTGTCCCACCCATACAGCCCGATGTGGGCCGCCGGCACCGCCATCGCGGCCAGGATCGATCCCACCGAGACGCGCCGGCTGATGGCCACGGCCGCGGCAAAGAACACCAGTCCGATGCCGACGGCGGCCGGCGCAATCCCCAGCAGCATCCCGGCGCTTGTGCTGACGCCCTTGCCCCCTTTGAATCCCAGCCAGATGGGCCAGTTGTGGCCGGCCACTGCAGCCACGCCGCAGGCCAGGCCCAACCAGCCGGGGGGCGCCGTGTCCAGCAGCCGGGGGAACACATAGGCCGGAACAAATCCCTTGGCCGCATCCAGGACCAGGGCCAACAGGCCCCAGCCTTTGCCCACGCAGCGAAAGACATTCGTGGCGCCGATGTTGCCGGAGCCGGAAGTCTTCAGGTCGATGCCCTTCAGCCGGGCGATCAGCAGGCCGTTGGGGATGCTCCCCAGCAGATAGGCGGCGATTCCCAGCATCCACAACAGGAGGGGTGTGTTCGTGATCATGTCGATTAGCTTGCGATTCGGATCGCCAAAACGCAAGCGGCATTCGACGCAAACTCGACCCCCGGGCCAATCTGGCGTATAGATGGCCGGACCATGGCGGAGGAATCATCCATCCGGTTGAAGTTGCGCGGGCTCGTCCAGGGCGTCGGCTTTCGCCCCTCCGTCTTCCGGCTGGCCCATGAACTGCACCTGCGGGGCTGGGTGCTCAATGACAGCGCCGGCGCCGAGGTGGCCCTGGCCGGCCGCGAAGAGGATATTCGCCACTTCCAGGCGCGCCTTCCCGCGTGCCTGCCCGCCGCGGCGGATATCCGCGAGATCCAGGCGGAGGCCATTCCCCCCGATGATCTGCCGGCGGGATTCGAAATCCGTTCCAGCGCGATCCAGGCCGGACCGCGGGTGGCCGGCATTTTGCCCGATCTGGCGACCTGTCCGGATTGCTTGCGCGAGATGTTTGATCCCGCCGACCGGCGCTACCGCTATCCCTTCGCCAACTGCACGCACTGCGGGCCGCGGTTCAGCCTTATCGAACGCCTGCCCTATGATCGCGTCAACACCACGATGAGGCGGTTCCGGATGTGCCCGGCGTGCGAAGCGGAATATGGCGACCCGCGCGATCGCCGCTTCCATGCCCAGCCGATCGCCTGTCCGGTGTGCGGCCCATCCCTGGAATACATCGACGCCTCCGGCCGTTCGGTGGCGCGGAAAGAGGAGGCGCTGTTGCGCACGGTGGAGGCGCTCCGCGCCGGCCGCATCGTGGCCGTCAAGGGCATTGGCGGCTTTCACCTCATGGTGGATGCCCGCCATGAACGCGCCGTTCAACGCCTGCGGGCGCGCAAGCACCGCGACGAAAAACCCTTCGCCGTCTTGTTTCCGGATCGGGCCGCCGTGGAGAAGGCGTGCGTGGTTGCCCCGGAAGAGGCCGACTGGCTCGAGTCCGCGGCGGCTCCCATTGTCCTCCTCCATCGTCGCGACCCGGCGGCCGTGGCGGAGGCGGTCGCCCCCGGCTTGTCGCAACTGGGCGCCCTGTTGCCCTATTCTCCGCTCCATCACTTGCTCATGCGGGAACTGGGCTTTCCCGTGGTGGCGACCAGCGGCAATCTCACCGATGAGCCCATTTGTATTTCGATCGAAGAGACCCGGGATCGCCTCGGGGCGGTCGCAGAGGGTTTTCTCACGCATGATCGTCCCATCGCGCGACCCATGGACGACTCCGTCATGGCTGTATGCCAGGGCCGTCCCCTGATGATGCGGCGCGGGCGCGGCTTGTCGCCCTGGTCTGTGTCTCTCGCCGGCATCCCCGATGGGTGGATCGGCGCCGGTGCGCAAATGAAAAGCACCGTGGCCATCTCGGCCGGCGGCCAGGCCGTGATGAGTTCCCACATCGGCGATCTGGAGCACGACGGTTCGACGCGGTTGTGGAATCGCACCATCGCCGACCTCTCCGGCTTGCATGGGCTTCAGCCCGTTGTTGCGGCGACGGATCTGCATCCGGCGTATTCATCCACACAGTCCGCGGCCCAATGGGGGATCCCGATCGAAGCCGTGCAGCACCATAATGCCCATATCGCCGCCTGCATGGCCGAGCATGGCCTGGATGGAACCGTTTTAGGCGTGGCCTGGGATGGCACCGGCTACGGACCCGATGGCACGATTTGGGGCGGGGAATTCCTGGCCTGTACCCGTTCGGATTTCCAGCGCGTGGCCTGGTTGCGACCGTTTCCCCTCATGGGCGGGGATGTCGCGGCCCGCGAGCCCCGGCGCGCGGCCCTGGGGCTGCTCTGGGAAATGGGCGCGCCCCGCCAGCCACCTGGGTTCACCCCGGAAGAACAGGCCGCGCTGCATCGCATGCTGGCCGCCGGCCTAAACACGGTTCGCACCAGCAGCGCTGGCCGCCTGTTTGATGCCGTGGCCTCTTTGCTGGGCGTATGCCAGGTCATGTCGCATGAAGGCCAGGCCGCCATGCGCCTCGAGGCCTTGGCCGGGGATCTTCAGGCGGAACCATATCCCTTTACCTGGGACCACGGGGTTCTCGATTGGGCGCCCATGATTGCCGCCATGATGTCGGCCCGGGAATCGCCCGCCGTGGCGGCGGCCCGATTCCATGCCACGCTGGTCGAGATGATCGCCTCGGCCGCTCTTCGGTTCAAGTGGCAGGATATCTGCCTGTCTGGAGGCTGCTTCCAGAACCGCCGCCTTTTGGCGGGGGTGGCGCAACGGCTGGGCGGGGCCGGCTTCCGGGTCTGGCGACACGTGGAGGTTCCGCCAAACGATGCCGGAATCTGCCTGGGCCAATTGGCGGTGGCACTGGCGCGCCGCCGCGAGGGGGAGGGGGAGTCGCCCCGGACGTAGATCCGCGAGGGGGACCGCCCTTGCCCCCAAAATCCGCTTCCCGGCCGCGGCCAAGGCTTGCAATTGAGGGGCGGCCCGTGATTCAATGGCGGCGTTTTCCGGTAAACCATGAGGAGAGCTCACATGAAACGACTTTTTTGGATTTGGATGGCGGGGGTGATTGCCGCGACCAGTCCGATCGTAACGAATGCCTCGGCGCAGCAAGACGCTGTCCTGATGTTGGTCCCGTCCCGCTATTCGGTGATGCAGGTCGCCTTCGATGTCGCCCGGCGTTATCCCACCGTCCTGGTCAGCTATCAAGGCGCACAGGACGAGCCCGTGCTTCATGTCTGGAATGGCTACGAATGGATGCCGCTTTCCCTGGTGGATTATCAGAGCGGCGCTTTCCTGCAAAGCTATCCGGGCCGCGCCATCTTCCTCGGCGATGACGCCCTGCTCCCCGCCCGCCTGCGCATGATCAGCTCCTGGTGCAGCCAGGTCGTTCAAATGCCCGATCTTGAAACGGCTGCGCTGGTCAACAGCATCGGCCGCTATCTGCCGTTTACCCCCGCCGATTGGCGCTGGTTTGCCGGACGCTACAACCTGACCCTGACCAACCTCCGGGCCGAAGAGGCCGAGGCCGCCCGCCAGCAAAGCTGGTACAACGGCCAAGCCCCGCTCGAGGATTCGCCGCCTGGATTCTTCAAGTATTTCAGCCGTTCTCGCCGCCACGGGTCTCGAGCGACGCAGGCGCCGATCATGCCGGTTGAAGTTCATCAGGCCGACGTGGTGGAAATGCCGGCCCCGTAAGCCGGGGACGATGCGTCCATGAGCACCCGCATTCACGTCCTTTGGCGGGCGGGATCGGTTCTGGCCTTGGCCGCCCTGGCGGTCCTGTTGTCGGGCGGGTGTGTCACCGTTCGCGAAGAACTCCAGCCCGTGCGCGAAACCGTCCTCACCGTCGCCCGGTCCGGCGAGGATGTCACCCTGTCCTGGATCGGGACCGCCGGCGCCTATTATACCGTGACCTATGCCACGTCCCATCGCGGACCCCATGTGCCCCTTCCGGATGCCATCAATATCCGCGCCGTGGCCACCGGGGAACCCATCATTGTCAAAGACCGTGTGCGGCCCTCTGAACAGCGCTACTACCGTCTCGTCCAAGGCCGGTTGCCGATGACCCGATAATCGGCGGCCAGCACCCCGGATCCTCGTTTTCGGGCGTTGGGATCGGGCCAGGGCTGTGTCTTTAATGCCGACAATCAGAAGAGAGAGAGGGGATTAGGAGGAAAAGCTGGACACCCCGGCGCTTCTTTGATACGACGGGCCCAT